>VFQP010000019.1_pt1 | contig 229822 bp, 213 predicted proteins | sample 3512351 | NCBI WGS metagenome assembly VFQP01 (sample SAMN10412372, study PRJNA504923) | tailings metagenome | isolation source: Relicate 1 Philex TSF1 revegetated site | place: Philippines: Tuba, Benguet | collected 2017-08-29 | reverse complement strand
GTCATAATTAAAAGAATGTAAATTACTAACTTAAACGACAATTTGCAATGCACCCTTTTAAAACTTCTTTTTTATCGTCATCTAATTGCAACTCAACACTAAACTCCTCAAAATTAAGCCTTTCGTTGCTAATTTTAAATCCTTCAAAATAGTCTTGTATGTCATAATGTGATATTAAATTTGCATCCCTATACAAATCAAATCCCCAAAATAGGGCATCATTTGTTCGGATAAATTCTAAAAGCAAACCTTTATTAAACTGCGTCAATATCTCTCTTTCTGCCACCAATATTGTAATCCACCCATTCACAGGCGGAATAAGATAACCCTTCAAGTTAGCATTTTTTAATAATATTTTTGCGTCTTCAATATTATCAGATTTAAGATGAAATTGATTGCTAAAATCGCTCATATTAGAGTATGTCTAAAAATTTATTTTTGGAGAAATTTTATTTAATTTTCACTTTGCAATGATAGTGCTTTAGTATCTAAATCACAAAGAACAATTGATAATTCCCCCCTCAATTATCTATATCTTTTACAAGCGGTCTATCGTCTGATACGCGTTTTTCGTAGGATATTTGAAATCGACTTAAATCAGGCTTGAATTTACGCGTCCGTTTTAATTCATGCTCATAAATTACTTTTCCCAATTGGTACAAAAAGGGATGTCCTACGGTTTGGTATTCGTATTTATTGTCGTTCAGAATACCATCGCTATTGACATAAATAGTGGCAGCTAACATGTATTCTATTTTGTTTTTAAAATCTGCTACATAAGAGGCATCCGTCAAAAAACCATACGACCAGCCCACTTTATTGAAAACCCTTACGCCATCGGGCAGTTGCCGCTGTAGGCTATCTCGAAAAAAGAATTTGACATAACTATCATAATATTCCTTTCCGTCGTATTTGGGATAATTGGTCTCACCCGGAAATTGAGAAAGGTATTGATACAAAAAAAGATAGTCATCTTCGGTCAAATCAAAACGTTGTTTGGCTTTCATCGACTCCGGAAACATCACCGACTTTAGGATTTGTTGAAAAGCTTCCAGGGGAAGTTTGTTGCGAGTCGTAAAATCAATAGGCGCATTGATGAGGCTATCTTTGGCATCCCAATGCCCCTGCCCTACTTTGGCGATACGTCTAAAATCAAAAGCATCGGTATTGTAAGCGGCAGGTTGGGCATAAATCAACGAGCTATCTCCTCTCAAAAATCGTACAGGATTGGTATGGCGATTTTCGTCGGGAGTCATTCTTACAAAACGATGCGTAATGCGGGTGTCAAGGTATCCTTTGGCATGAAGCGCGCGATTGGTGGTTTGTTGACCCACAAACTCATACATCCGATTGTAGGCGTCGTTGTCGCTTACTAGCAACGCTTTTTTGATAAAATGCGCAATCGACGGTAGGCCGTTGGGCGAGGTAGCATCTGTCCAAAGTTTGGTTTGCCCATTATAGGCACTATCAAATTGCACGGAGGTAAATTTGTTTACTTGCGGGTGTCGCAATTGATTGAGCTTTTCCAAAGACAATAAGGCCAAAGGCAGCTTGACCGTAGAGGCAGGATTGAAATACAAAGTGCTATCGACATTGAAATAGTAGTTTTTGAAGGAAGGCACATTGTTTTTATCACGGTCGATTTGGGTATAAATAATTTGGAGGCGGTAGGTTTCGGGCTGCCGGATTACTTCCTGAAAAACAGGATGAGGGTTGTGAGCAAAGAGCTGTGACAAAAAAGCATCGGTTCGAGCTTGGGCTTTTGTTTCGGACAATCCACTAACAGTAAGCAAGAAAAGTATAATTTTTCGCATAGTTTGTTGAAGATAAAGTGCTACCAAACAAAATCAGAGCTGATGATTGGGTATCACCAGCTCTGATTGATTATACTGAATATTATAAAGGATTAAACCACAATGGTCTTACCAGGTACGGCTACGGGATAGTATCCATCCGAGCCTGGAAGAAGCTTAGGAAGAGCATCCCAAGCTAATTTTTCGGGGAATAAGCTAATATTAGAATTAAGTGCTTCGTCCCATTTCACGACTTTGCCCGAGTAAGTAGCCATACGTCCCATAATGGAGGTCAGAGTACTTTTGGCGCCATTTTCGGCATCGGCAAATTTATATTCCCCTTTGGCGATTGCTTCAAAAAGCTCATCGTGTTCTACTTGATAAGGGTTACGATCGCCTTTGCCTTCGTGGGCATACAATACTTTTCCGCCTTTATAAGCTTTAAGGACAGTATTGTTTCCGTTGAAACTATCGATACGGCCTTTGGTTCCCAAAAACTGCTCATCTACTTTGCTGTAAGTACCTTCGTAGTGGCGGCATTGGCTATTGATAAGGGTACCGTCAGCATAGGTAAAGTCAACGATATGGTGGTCAAAAATCTCACCAAATTCTTTGCCATTACGTACTTGGCGGCCACCTGTTCCTTGAGCTGATACGGGGTATCCTTGCTTCGCCCAGTTGGCTACGTCGATATTGTGAACGTGTTGCTCAGTGATATGATCTCCGCAAAGCCAGTTGAAATAGTACCAGTTACGCATTTGGTATTCCATTTCGGTTTGGCCTGGTTTGCGGGGGTTGTTCCACACGCCGCCAGAAACCCAGTATACGCTACCACCCACGATATCGCCGATTTTACCGTCATGAATACGGTTCATAGCTTCGCGGTAGTTGCGCTGATAGTGGCGCTGAAGCCCTACCACTACGTTAAGTTTTTTGCGTTTTGCTTCTTCTGCCGCCGCCAATACTTGGCGAATACCCGGCGCATCAGTAGCTACGGGTTTTTCCATGAAGATGTGTTTATTTTGACGAACAGCCTCTTCAAAGTGCCCGGGACGGAAGCCTGGAGGCGTTGCCAAAATCACTACATCAGCTAGAGCAATCGCTTGTTTGTAAGCATCAAAACCCACAAACATACGATCTTTAGGGACATCTACTTTTGAGTTGATATCGATTTCGGCACCTGCGCCGTCTTTGTATTTACGTTTGGTAAGGGCATTGTAAGCACCTTCTACACGATCAGCAAAGGCATCTGCCATTGCTACCAATTTCACATTTTGGGTAGTACTCAAAGCCTGAGCAGCAGCGCCTGTTCCACGACCACCACAACCCACAAGAGCTATTTTGATAGTGTCATTGACGGAATTGTGATACCCGTAAGAAGAAAAAGGAAGACTACTCAACAAAGCTCCTCCCGTGAGAAGGCTTGAAGTTTTGAGGAACTCTCGGCGATTGGTTTCCATGTTTACAAAAAAGGTTTATGGATTTATACTGTGGATTAATGAATATGTTGAAAATGTAGAAATCGTTAGAGACTTTCCAAGTTTATAAATCTACACTTGGAAAGTCTATTATCACAAAGGCAAAAAGCCCTAGAGTCTAATCATCTGACTACTTCAATTTAATACAAAAAAAATTGACAATCAACTCTTTAACGCCCCCTCCGATTAATAATCTTCGATAAGTGGTGGATTGTAGTAAGCCGCGATTTCTTCTTTAGAAGGAGGTGTAGCAGGGCGCACAATCCTGAATCCCACAAAAGAAGCACTCGTCATCCACCATTCGCTCTTGGGGCTTTGGGGATCAATGATTTTCCACTCAGCTGCTGAAGGTACACGTGCTGCACTACGGGCTACGGTAGCATCATCATCCCATGAACCTCCCCTAACCGAGTTGGGATACAGTTCTTTCACTTTGGGATAAGCTTCATTTACTTCTCCTTTGGCTTTTTTGGTGTAATAATCCTTGTAATATTGGTCTATTGTCCATTCCATGACGTTTCCGTGCATATCATAGAGTCCCCAAGGATTAGGTTTTTTGGTACCTATTTTTTTATAACCTCCTCCACTATTGCTTTTATACCAAGCATACTCACCGAGTTGCTTTGGATCATCTCCAAACGAATAAGCAGTGGTAGTACCTGCACGGCAGGCATATTCCCACTCAGCTTCGGTAGGAAGGCGATAAAAAACGCCCGTTTTTTCATAAAGCCATTTGCAGAAATAAATAGCGGCGTATTGTGTCATATTGATAGCAGGATAACCCGAGCGGCCCATCCCAAACGACATATCGACATAAGCCGCGCTTGGGCGTGTACTTCCGTCGGTTTTGGCAAGGCTATTTTCAGGATCTGGAAAACGCTTGGCCATTTCGATTTCAATATTTTTGGTGGTAAACAAATCGTAAAAATCCCACGTGATTTCGTATTTTCCCATCCAAAACGGCTCAATTTTCACTTTGTGCTGTGGCCCTTCGTCATCTTTACGCCCTTTTTCTTTCTCAGGGCTTCCCATCATAAACTCCCCTCCTTTGATAGCGACCATGTCGTATTTTATGTCACTTCCCGAAATAGCTTGCGTATAGTTTTCAAATTTCGTTTGAGCCATTGCTGACCCACAGATGGCCCAGAATAGTAGTGATTTTTTTAAAAATTGCATTTTTTGTGAATAGTGAAATAACTGAAAAAGAATTTAGAACCTGAAATATACCGCAAAACAACGAATTTCTTCGGTTCAAACGACAATAATCTAAGTTTTACTATTCAAAATGCCATTTTTATTTGACAAGTAGCAACTAATTTTGCAAGACAAACCATATAAAATCTTCAAATAAGTATATTTCATCAATAGGCCGCCGCAATCGTAATGATTATGACTTCTTTGGCACCAGCATCCAATACCGTCGCAGCCGCAGATTCCAGAGTAGAACCCGTCGTCAATACATCATCAATGAGAGCGATGGATTTATTCTGAACCAAATCAGGCTTCATCACTTCAAAGATACCCGATACATTCTCAAAACGTTGGAGTCGGGTTTTGTGGGTTTGGGTTTCGGTAAATTTCCCTCTTAAAAGTACTTCTGCTGACCACGCTATTCCAGAAGTAGACGACAGCCCTTCGGCCAATAAATCGCTCTGGTTGTATCCTCTTTGTTTTTTCTTTCGCTCATGCAAAGGTACTGGCACCAACAAATCCAAACCCTCACTCACGCCCGATTCAAACAATTCCTGCCCATACAATTGCCCCAAAGTAAGCCCCACTTCAGGCTGATTACGGTATTTAAGCTGATGTAGGAGCCGTTGGACGCGCCCAGCTTTTTCAAACTTCAAAAAAGAATACACCGCCCTCACTGACACTTTGCCCACAAATTTATTTTCTAGCGTCTTAATCGAAGTGAGATGAGAGTTTGTACGGGGCAAGTTAGCTCGGCATTTGGTACAGATAACACCCTCATTTCCTACCAATTGACTTTGACATGATGCACATGGGTTTGGATAAAACAAATCCAGTAAATCATGCCAATAGAGGGTCAATTTGGTAGCAAAAGCCATGAGATTGGTATTTACAAGACGTGGCAAGGTTTCTAAATCTTGCCACGTCTAAATGAGGTTTAACGACTATACAATATTGGATTTAAGGGACTATCAGGCACACTGCCAACGGGCGAGGAAGCCAGCCATGTTGCCCAATCAGCCTGTTGAAAGCTGTTTTTAGGCTGAGTAATGCGCTGGTCTTTATCCATATAAATCATTGTCATCACTTTGCGAGGTCTGTTAGAGAGATTAGCCCCTGCGCGGTGAAACAACCACCCCGCATGGTAACTTACCTCTCCTAACTCAAAAGGTGTTTCGTTCAAGTTAAACTGTGTCAGTGATTGAGACATCAAAGCCTCACTTTCGTCACTAATTTCCAAGTCACGGCCAATCTCTACGGCTTGGCTTTTTTCGGCAAAAGCCAAAGGCCCCATATCCATCGGAGTGGCTTGCAACGGAATCCAAATGGTGACGGTTTTGGGAGATGCCAAAGGCCAATAAAACTGATCGGCATGCCATGGAGTAATACCTCCACTCGGTTCTTTGTAAAGCGCTTGGTCGTGATAAAGTCGTACCCCTTCTGCGCCCATGAGGTCGGCGGCGATTTGAGCCAAACGTTTAGAAAACACAAACTCTTTGGCGGTTTCGTCTTCACGCCAGAGATTCATGATTTGCAAAAACGCCCGCTCATAAGTTGTGCGTTCTTCCATAGGTTTGGTAAGTTTGTTGAGCTTAAATACCAAATCCGTAATTACCTCTCCATAGTACGCCAATACCTCTGCACTAAGCACGTTTTTGAGTTTTACGTAGCCGTATTCTTGATAAAAAGCCATGGCTTCGGGTGAAACTACATAAGGAGTATTGAGTTCCTCTTTCAAAATGGTTGTATCAATTGTTGCTGGCATGATTAGTTGATTTTTTGCTTGAATGTTGATACAAAATAAGCTTATTTACCAAATCCAAAAATTCTCATTATTGATTAAAAAATGTGGTATTTTAGCTTAATTGCTACAAGAAATAAACCTAGTAAGCAAAAATTCTTCATTTTATGAAACCGCAGCTCGAAAAGCTAGCTCTCGAAGGGCATTTTTCTTACTTAGCACGCCATTTCAAACGTCCCAATTTCGACGCGCCTTGGCATTATCATCCTGAGTGGGAACTTACCTATATCATTGACAGCAGCGGACAGCGGTTTGTGGGTGATAGCATCGAGCCTTTTTTTGAAAATGATTTGGTATTATTGGCGAGTAATCTCCCCCATTTTTGGCGCAATAGTGATGACTACTATCAGTTTCCTTTCCAAAAATCGGCCGAAGCCATCGTGGTGCAGTTTCCTCAAAGTTTGGTAGACGATTTTTTTGAAAAAGTACCCGAATTTAGCGGTATTAGGCGGCTCTTGAATGAAGCAGCAAGAGGTATCAAATTTAGCAGTCAGGTCGCTACTATGGTCAGAGATGACCTTCTTCGCCTTCCTACTCTTCCAGATGGTGAGCGTTTTGTAGCTTTTATGCACATTTTACTAATGCTCAGCCATGATAGCAGCGGCCAATTGCTAGCAAGTCAAGGTTACCAAATCACCCCTGATGAAGCCGATACAGAGCGGATGAAGCGTATTCTAGAATTTACATTAGCCCATTTTCAAGAAGATATCAAGTTGGAAGTCATTGCCGAAACCGCCCATTTGACTATTCCGGCCTTCTGTCGATATTTTAAAAAGCGAACTCAAAAAACCTACGTTGATTTTTTGCAAGGCTTGCGAACAAGCCATGCCCGCCAATTACTCACTAGCTCAGAAATGAGCGTGGCGCAGATAGGTTTGGAATGTGGTTTTCAGAATCTATCCCATTTTCACCAAGTTTTCAAACGACACACAGGCGATTCGCCTCTTCAGTATCGTTTAAAAGTCCAACGCTAAGTTCCAGTTTTCATCTTGGTTTTTTATTTATTTGTGGTGTTCTGACCTCAGTGTGGCACAAAATTATATTTTCTTTTAAAGGTCATTGGAAGATTTTATAGGAATATTGTATCACTGTTTTTACTTAACGACAGCCTTTCTCTCCTAAAAACTGAGCAATATTCACCCCTTTTTCCTTAAGTATGTTTCTTCAAAATAGATTTGATAATCAATCATTTATATACCATTATGTGTCAAACATATACAAAGTATAAATACTTACCCCTACTCAATCTCTTCTTTCAAGTATCTTCAGAGAAAGCAATGTTAAAGTATTTAACACATTCAATTAATAGACTTATAAATCAAAATCAAGACTTGCTTTTTTTGCAAAAATTTTGCAGTTTTGTTAGCAAATACCCTAAATAATCAATGTTTTTTTGAAAAATTCTAAAGCAATCTTCTTGTGGATTAATAAATTGTAAAATTCCAAGATAATTTAAAATATTCTCAATAGAACAAAAATAAAGCTACATTATTTGGCAAAAACGTTGTTATACCAAATAAATTTTTGTTTAACTTGCGTGAGTTTATGATTAGGTAAAGCTACTGATGAGCGTGTTGTTACCGAGCTATTAACCAACCCCCCCAATATACATTTAAAACCATGCTAGAACCTGCCCAACAGGGGCTTTATCGCCCCGAGTTTGAACACGACGCATGCGGTATCGGTTTCCGAGCCAACATGAAGGGTCGTAAATCTCACCAAATGGTCGCCGATGCCATCACGATGCTCGAACGCATGGACCACCGTGGTGCCTGTGGCTCTGACCCTAATACTGGTGATGGCGCGGGAATCTTAATCCAAATTCCCCACGAGTTTTTTGTGGAAGAGTGTACGAAGCTAGGCTTCTCGCTTCCTGCCGCTGGTGAGTACGGTGTAGGGATGATTTTCTTTCCCAAAGACGCCAAACTCCGTGCCGAATGCCGTGACATTTTGAATCGTAAAATCAAAAAACTGGGTCTAGGTTTGCTAGGATATCGCACAGTACCTACCCTCAACGACATTCTAGGCGAAGGATCTCTTTCGGTAGAGCCCGAAGTAGAGCAGCTCTTTATCAAACGCCCTGACTCCATCACCGATGAACTCGGCTTTGAACGTAAGCTGTTTGTACTTCGACAGTACGTAACTCGCATCATCTACGATTCGGTCATTGGTTCCAAATCTCACTTTTACTTTTCTTCGTTGTCGTGCCGTACGATTTCCTACAAAGGACAATTGACAACAGGACAATTAAAATATTATTTCCCCGATTTGCATCATGAGTCGGTAGTGTCGGCGTTTGCGATTATTCACTCACGTTTCTCGACCAATACCTTCCCATCTTGGAAATTGGCGCAACCTTTCCGTTATGTAGCTCACAATGGTGAAATCAACACCGTAAGAGGCAACGTAAACTGGATTAGAGCGGGAGAAAAATCGTTTTGGTCTGACAAGTTTACCAAAGAAGAAATGGATATGTTGCTTCCTATTTGCGACATTACCAACTCCGATACGGCCAACTTAGACAACGCCATTGAACTACTCTATCTCTCTGGCCGCTCGCTTCCTCACGTGATGATGATGGTGGTACCAGAAGCTTGGGATGGCAACAACGACATGGACCCCCAGCGTAAAGCATTTTATGAGTACCATGCCGCTATTCAAGAACCTTGGGATGGTCCAGCGTCGATTTCGTTTACCGATGGGAAAATCATTGGGGCTACCCTCGACCGTAACGGACTCCGTCCTTCGCGCTATTGGGTACTCGACGACGATACCGTTATTATGGCTTCCGAAGCTGGCGTATTGGACGTTGACCCAGCCAAAGTAGTGTCAAAAGGGCGTCTCCAATCGGGCAAAATGTTTGTGGTGGATATGGAGCAAGGCCGTATCATCCCTGATGAAGAACTCAAAGCTGATATTTGCTCACGTCAACCTTACCAACAATGGTTAGACGAAAACAAAATCAAAATCTCTGACCTCGAACCATCTCAACGCCCCTTTGCACCCTACGATGACAAACTTCTCCTAAAACGTCAAATTGCTTTTGGATTTAGTTCAGAAGATCTTCGGATGGTGCTCGGGCCAATGGCAGAGACTGGTATGGAAGCCATTGGATCGATGGGGACAGATGTACCGTTGGCGGTACTTTCAGAGCAAAGCCAACACTTGGCAAACTACTTTAAGCAACTCTTTGCCCAAGTCACCAACCCTCCGATAGACTCTATTCGTGAGCGTTCGATTATGTCGCTTATCTCGTTTGTAGGCGCTACCGAAAACTTACTAACTGAATCGCCTCAGCATTGTCGGCAAATCGAATTAGAGCAACCTGTATTGACTATTGAAGAGTTTGATAAGCTTCGTTGGGTAGATAAAGCGCATTTTCAAGCCAAAACCATCAATACTTATTTCCGCGCCGACCAAGGTGGAAAAGGATTGGAAAGAGCTTTGGAGCGTATTTGTCGCTATGCGGAAGATGCGATTGAAGACGGTTTTGAAATCATCATTCTCTCTGATCGTGCTATTGATTCCGACCACGCACCTATTCCGTCGTTATTGGCTATGGCGGCAGTTCATCACCACTTGATTCGCCAAGGCTTACGTGGCAAAGTAGGTATCTTGGTAGAAGCAGGAGATGTATTTGAGACACACCACGTAGCTACTTTGATTGGCTATGGTGCAGCAGGTGTATGTCCTTACATGGCTTTCCAAACCCTTGCTTATATGAACAAGCATGGCATGATCAATGGAGAGTTTAAAAACGAAAAACTGTATTATCATTACATCAAGGCCATCGACAAAGAATTGCTCAAAATCTTCTCGAAGATGGGTATTTCTACCTTGCAATCTTATCAAGGCGCACAAATTTTTGAGTGCTTAGGTCTCAATAAAGATGTCATTGATAAATATTTTACGGGTACTATCTCACGGATTGGTGGAATGGGTATCGACGAAATCGCTCGTGAGGTATTGATTCGTCACAAAGTGGCTTACCCTGAGGTGCCAATGATTAGCCCGCGCCTTGGAGTGGGTGGATTCTATCAATGGAAACAACGTGGTGAAGCTCACATTTTCAATCCTCAAACCATTCACTTACTCCAACAATCGACCCGCAAAGGTGGAGAAGAAGGCTATCAAATTTTCAAGAAGTTTTCGAAACTCATTGATGACCAAACCCAAAAAGCACTCACGCTTCGCGGCTTGATGAAATTCAAAAAAGGAACACCCATCCCTTTAGAAGAAGTAGAATCGGTCGAAAGCATTTTCAAACGCTTTGCTACGGGTGCAATGTCTTTTGGGTCTATTTCCTGGGAAGCCCACACTACACTCGCCATCGCCATGAACCGCATCGGCGGTAAGTCAAACTCTGGTGAAGGTGGAGAAGACGAGCTTCGCTATACCCCCCTACCAAATGGTGACTTTATGTCATCGGCGATTAAGCAAGTAGCTTCTGGCCGTTTTGGGGTAACGAGTCATTATCTTTCAAATGCGCAAGAATTACAAATTAAAATGGCCCAAGGAGCCAAGCCAGGTGAAGGTGGACAGCTTCCGGGTCATAAAGTAGATGACTGGATTGGCCGTACTCGTCATTCTACGCCTGGCGTAGGTTTGATTTCGCCTCCTCCTCACCACGATATTTATTCGATTGAGGATTTGGCACAGCTCATCTATGACCTCAAAAATGCCAACCGTGCTGCTCGTATCAGTGTCAAACTTGTATCAGAAGCAGGCGTAGGTACCGTAGCCACTGGAGTAGCCAAAGCCCACTCTGACCATATCCTCATCTCAGGACATGACGGTGGAACGGGCGCTTCACCACTTAGTTCGATTCGCCATGCAGGTCTTCCTTGGGAACTTGGCTTGGCCGAAACCCACCAAACTTTGGTGAAAAACAAACTCCGTGGCCGTGTGACAATTCAGGCCGACGGACAAATGCGTACTGGCCGCGACTTAGCAATTGCTGCTTTGCTAGGAGCCGAAGAATTTGGCGTAGCTACCGCTGCTTTGGTGACAGCCGGCTGTATCATGATGCGCAAATGCCACCTCAATACTTGCCCCGTAGGTGTCGCTACTCAACGCAAAGAATTGCGTGCGCTCTTTACCGGAAAGCCTGAGTATGTGGTAAATATGTTTACATACATGGCCCAAGAACTACGCGAAATCATGGCACAACTTGGCTTCCGTACCATCAACGAAATGGTAGGCCAAGTGCAGTTCTTAGAAATGCGTAACGACATCAAACATTGGAAATATAAAGCGTTGGATTTCAATGCAATGCTTTATAAAGAACCTGTAAGCCTTGATGTAGCCCAATTCAAACAAGAAGAACAAGACCACGGTATAGATAGCGTAATTGACTGGCAATTGATTGAAGCTGCTCAGCCTGCGCTTCAAAATCAAGAAGAGGTATATGGAGAATATCCTATCAACAACCTCAACCGCTCAGTGGGTAATATGCTTTCAAACGAAATCTCCAAAACATACGGAGGAGTCGGCTTGCCCAAAGGGACGATTCACTTCAAGTTTAGAGGTACGGCAGGTCAAAGCTTCGGTGCTTTCAATACAAACGGAATTCGTTTAGAACTTGAAGGCGATGCCAACGATTATTTTGGCAAAGGTCTTTGCGGAGCAGAATTGGTAGTATACCCTGACCGCGAAGCTACTTTCAAACCCGAAGAAAACATCATCATCGGAAACGTGGCGTTTTATGGGGCTACCTCAGGCGAAGCTTATATTCGTGGTACGGCAGGTGAGCGTTTCTGCGTTCGTAACTCAGGAGCCAAAGTAGTAGTAGAAGGAGTAGGTGACCACGGTCTTGAGTACATGACAGGAGGTTTAGCCATCATTTTGGGTGAAGTAGGGCGTAACTTCGCCGCAGGTATGTCGGGAGGAGTGGCCTATGTATGGGATAAAAATGGAGACTTTGCTTCTAAAGTCAATACCGAAATGGTAACTACCGAGCCTCTCTCAGAAGAAGACGAGAACATTATCAAAGGTTTCATTGAGAAGCATTTCCAATATACCACAAGTAACGTTGCCTTTATGATGACCCAAGATTGGGGTAATTATTTAGGTCAGTTTGTGAAAGTAATGCCTACCGATTTCAAAAAGGCTTTGGCCGGGCGTGGTATCAGTCTTTCACAACAGATTGCTGACAAAAATGTAGTTTATCAAGATATTGTAGTTGACGTAGCCCACAATTAACCCATCCCTTAATATAGACCTTGCAGGTATTCTACCTGTAAGGTCCCTTTTAAAAAGGCAATAAAGGTATTTTTGTAGTTGCTCAATCTTGATAATAAGCATTTTACACATTCACTCAATCACCGCCTCGGCGGAACGTAACTCACTCATTCACTGATTATTTAAAATGGGAAAACCCACTGGATTCATAGAATTTGGCCGCGAATTGCCCGCCAAACGTAGCGTTGAAGAACGCCGTTTAGACTATAAAGAAATCGAACCCCTTGGCACCGAAGATAGCTCCAAAAACCAAGCAGCTCGCTGTATGGATTGCGGCATTCCTTTTTGCCATAATGGCTGCCCTCTAGGCAACATCATTCCCGAATTTAACGATGCCGTATATGAAGGCAATTGGGAATATGCCTACCAAATTTTGAGCAGTACCAACAACTTCCCCGAATTTACGGGCCGAATTTGCCCTGCTCCTTGCGAAGCGTCGTGCGTATTGGGTATCAACAAACCTCCCGTTGCTATTGAATTTATTGAAAAATCAATCATCGAAACGGCTTACGAAAAAGGATTGGTACAACCCCGCATTCCTAACGTAAGAACAGGTAAAAAAGTAGCCGTAGTGGGCTCAGGCCCTGCTGGAATGGCCGCCGCTGCGCAGCTCAATTATGCAGGTCACACCGTTACGTTGTTCGAACGTGCCGACCAAATTGGCGGTCTTTTGCGCTACGGTATTCCTGATTTTAAATTGGACAAATACGTCATAGACCGTCGTATCAAAGTTATGGAGGAAGAAGGCGTTACATTCAAAACCAATACCCATATTGGTGTAGATATATCGGCCGACGAACTTCTCAAAGAGTTTGATGCGATTGTGCTTACGATTGGTTCTACCGAGCCTCGTTCTATTCAAATCCCAGGTTGGTTGACTTACCTTGGCAAAGGAATTTACCCTGCTATGGAGTTTTTGAGCCAACAAAATAAACGCGTAGCGGGCATCGACCGTATAGCTGACCATCGGGGTGATAAATACCAAAACGGTGAAATTTTGGCAACCGATAAAAATGTGGTAGTCATTGGTGGGGGCGATACTGGTTCGGACTGCGTCGGTACTTCCAACCGTCACAAAGCCACGACAGTCACTCAAGTAGAGGTAATGCCTTCCCCTAAATATGACGACAAAAAACAACCTTTCTACACAGTTCGCGACGAATCTACGCCTTGGCCACTTTGGCCTTTGACCAAGCGCACTTCTACTTCTCACGAAGAAGGGTGTGAGCGTTTTTGGAGTATTGCGGTGCAAGAATTTGTAGGAGATGGTCAAAAACTAACTGGCTTGCGCATCGCCGACATTACAGGAGAACGCATCACCGACGACGGACGTAAAGTTTCTATCACGGAAAACGAGCGCGTAGTTCCTTGCGACTTAGCACTGATCGCGGCAGGTTTCTTGCATCCTCAGCAAGGCTTGATTGAGCAGTTTGGCCTCGAAACCGATTTCCGCAAAAACATCAAGGCTACTGAAAGCAGCTACAAAACATCTCTCGATAAAGTGTTTGCAGCGGGTGACTGCCGCCGTGGACAATCGCTCGTGGTATGGGCGATTTCGGAAGGCCGCGAAGCTGCTCGCAAAGTGGACGAATTCCTAATGGGCGAGTCGTTTTTGGAAGCCAAAGAAGTAGGTATTTTCAATCCTGCTTTTGCACAGGCATAAAGCAAAACAAAGCTAATAAAGCATAAAAGAGGTCCTTTCAGACCTCTTTTATGCTTTATTAGCCCGCAAATGCCGCTCTATAGGCCATAGGGTTTTGATTTTTGAGCATACGAAAAGACCGATTGAAATTGGAAAGATTATGGAAGCCACATTCATAAGCAATCTGCTGAATACTCTTTTTGTTTTCAATCAACATCCTACATGCATATCCTATACGCACTTCAGTCAGAAATTGAATATACGTCTTCTGAGTACGGTTTTTGAAATAACGGCAAAAATTAGGCACCGACATATTGGCGACAGAAGCTGCTTCATCAATCAAGATACGTCGATTAAACTGCGACAACGTAAATTCATATACGCGATTGATGGCATCGGTATCAAATCGGTGGTAAGAATCCAGAAAACCTTCGCTACTCAAAAGAACAAGTTCGTCAGACTCGGCGATAGTTTCAAAAATTTGTAAAAACAAAGCGATTCGCTGCACTCCGCTCGCATTTTCTAGAAGTCGAGTGATTAATGTCAGAATTCTTTCACGCGTTTTTCCCAAAATTCTGATTCCTCTTTTAGCCTTCTCAAAAAGACGTTTTAAACCTTCCATTTCTTTGACTTCGAAAAAATCTTTGCCAAAACAATCTGGCAAAAATTGTATTACGTGCGATTCTACCTGTAATCCAGACTGCGGCGCAAAATAAACAGCATCGTTTTTCCAAACATGAGGTAAATTGCTACCCAACAAAATCAAATCCCCTTCCTCAAATTCTTCAATACTATCACCTACAAACCTCGTACCGCGGCTTTGCACAATATGGGTTAGTTCAATTTCGGGATGAAAATGCCAATTTTCATACAAATAAGGTAGTTTATCGACTCTAGCCACAAAGGAGTAGTTGGCCGACGGGTTGATTTTCCGAAATACTGCTTGCATACTATCTATGATATAATACTATTATTGTCTTTTCTTTAAACAAAAAAAGATAATATTTCATCAAAACTCTATAATATTTCACAAAAAACATATCAATTTTAAGCGTTGTTTTGTAAAGTCATATACTCTGGTGAATAAAGGTTTATTTTATACTCAGGAGATACAGTTAAAATCAGCATTCCAAGTCTTTTATATATAGATTATTCAAACAATTCTTAACTACCAAAATTTGCCTCTTTCATGAAACTGTACCATACCCGCCAAGGCATTATCATTGAGTCTGAAGGGCTTTTATACCTTTCTTCCTCCACCAACTGGGACGTTTACGTTAATCGTGATGATTTGTATGATGCCATCAGCGCCGAAATCGCCACGCTTTCAGCCGATGCTTCCCTAGCCGAAATTATCAAAACCGATTTGTTGGCTCCTATCAGTCAGCAAGAAGTGTGGGCATCGGGAGTAACCTATCTCAAAAGCCGCGAAGCTCGTATGGAAGAGTCAAAAGACGCTGGAGGGGGTGATTTTTATGCACGAGTTTATGATGCCGACCGCCCCGAGCTTTTTTTCAAAGCTACGGCTTCTCGCACAGTAGGTTCGGGAGCAGAAGTACTGATTCGTAGAGATTCCCAATGGAATGTCCCAGAGCCTGAACTTACCTTGTTTGCGACTTCCAGTGGAAAAATTGTAGGCTATACCTGCGGCAATGATATGAGCTCAAGAGACATCGAAGGCGAAAATCCATTGTACCTCCCCCAAGCCAAAAGTTATGATGCTTCAGCGGCTATTGGTCCATGTTTGTACGTTCCGGGCGCGCCGATTCATCCCGATAGTATGATTCAATTAGAAATTGTACGTGAAGGCAATACCGTATTTTCGGGAAGTATTTCTATCAATCGTATGAAACGTAAGCACGACGAATTGATTGGATTTTTATTCAGAGAAACCTCTTTCATCAATGGTGTGTTCTTAATGACAGGTACGGGTGTGGTTCCTCCCAATGAGTTTACATTGGCCATAGGCGACGAAGTACGCATCAGCATCGAAGGTATCGGAACTCTAATCAATACAGTGGCTCAAAAACCTACTAATTAATGTCTTTACAAGGAAAACAAATCATCGGATTCGCACTTTCAGCCGAAGGTGAAGGTACATTTCAAGCTTTTAATCCAACGACAGGAGAAAAGCTTCCGACGCGATTTTACCGCGCCACTCGCAACGAACTCGAACAAGCTGCCCAAAAAGCCCAAGACGCTTTTCAGATTTATCGTAAAAAATCGGGAATCGAAAAAGCAGCGTTTTTAGAAAAAATCGCGGAAGAAATCGAAAATATAGGAGACGAACTCGTCCAAATGGCCACTGCCGAAACAGGATTGCCTGCGGGTCGCATACAAGGCGAGCGCGGTCGTACTACAGGGCAATTACGGTTGTTTGCCCAACTTTTAAGAGAAGGCTCTTGGGTCAATGCTCGCATCGAAGGTGCCCTCCCCGACCGTCAGCCACTACCTAGAGTTGATATTCGTATGATGCAGCGCTCACTTGGCCCTGTAGGGGTATTTGGCGCAAGCAATTTCCCCCTGGCTTTTTCAGTAGCGGGAGGCGATACGGCTTCTGCATTAGCAGCGGGCTGCCCTGTGATTGTCAAAGCTCACTCAGCCCATCCCGGTACTTCTGAGTTGGTAGGGCAAGCCATTCAGCAAGCCGCTCAAAAATCTGAAATGCCCGATGGCGTTTTTTCATTGTTGCATGGAAGTGGCACTGAAATAGGTGCAGGGCTTGTTCAGCATCCTTACATTAAAGCCATTGGATTTACAGGTTCTTACCAAGGTGGAATGGCCTTGTTTCATCTAGCAGCCAACCGTCCAGAACCTATTCCAGTATATGCCGAAATGGGAAGTACCAATCCCGTTTTTGTATTACCTCAAATCATGAAAGAAAAAGGCGAAGCGATTGCTCAACAATTTGCCGCCTCTGTCACACTCGGAGTAGGTCAGTTTTGTACCAATCCGGGTATGTTGATTGCCAATAAAACCGAAGATTATTCTCAGTTTCTAGGAAATCTAGAAACCCAATTCCAAAATGCGGCGGGGGGCGTAATGCTTACCCAAGGGATTCAGACGGCTTATCTTAATGGCATAGCTAAGCATTCAGAAGATGAAAAAGTATCGATTGTAGCAGAAGGGAATGAAGCCACAGGCTTTACGGCGGTAAAACCTGTTTTATTCAAAACTGACGCTCAAGCTATCGCCGAAAATCACAATTTATCAGAAGAAATATTCGGTCCTACTAGTGTATTGGTTGAAGCCAATAGCAAGGAAGAATTATTGAAAATTGCCCAAAATCTAGAAGGTCACCTTACCGCTACGATTCATGGAACACCCGAAGAACTTCTCGAATACGCAGATTTGGTAGATTTACTAGAACAAAAAGTAGGTCGCTTGCTCATCAATGGCTTCCCTACGGGCGTAGAAGTTTGTCACGCCATGACACACGGCGGGCCTTTCCCTGCTTCTTCGGATTCGAGAAGCACCTCGGTAGGTACTGCTGCCATTTATCGTTTTACTCGTCCTGTAAGCTATCAAAACTTCCCAGAAGGGCTTCTACCCGACGAGCTCAAAGATGCTAATCCACTCAATATCTGGAGATTAGTAAATGGAGAATTTCAAAAATAATAGAAAAGATTTATCATAGGTTAATAAAGTGAGTAAAGGTCTCTTGCTCTGTGAGAGACCTTCTTTTTAACACCTCTAAACATGCAACACAAAGTTTTAAAAGTAAACTCATCTGATAATGTAATCGTTGCCCTTCGTAATCTTGAAGCAGGCGAAACTATAGAATTTGAAGGCGAAAGCTACGTATTACCTAGGGCTATTGCCGCTAAGCATAAATTTGTCACCCATGATTTAGCCATTGGAGACCACGTCACTATGTACGGGGTGCTAGTAGGCAAAGCCACTCAACCTATCGCCAAAGGAGAGCAAATCACTACTTTCAACCTCAAGCACGAATCAGACGAATTTTCGGTAACAAAACGCAAACCCCAAACCAATTGGGTAGCGCCCGATGTTTCAAAATGGGCAGACCGTACTTTCATGGGTTTTCCTCGTTCTGACGGACAAGTAGGAATTGCAAATTATTGGCTGGTGATTCCGCTGGTTTTTTGTGAAAACCGTAACATTCTCAAGCTCAAAGATGCTTTCGACAAAGCACTGGGGTATGCTTTTCCAGATATTTATTTAAAGCAAGTCAACGACCTCGTAAAACTATACGAAAAAGCCGATAATGCTGCCCTCAAAAGCTATAATACCACTACCCAAAGCCTGAACTTAGGCCCCGAACCTTTGTTTAAAAACCTTGATGGTATCAAGTTTTTGACCCATGAATCGGGCTGTGGCGAGAGCAACCAAGAATCGGCGGTATTAGCGGCTTTGTTTGGGGCTTATGCCAACAACGCCAACGTCACGGGTATCACTGTCTTGAGTCTTGGGTGCCAAAAAACCCAATTCGATGATTTGATGAAGGAAATCAAAAGTCGTAATCCGAATTTTGATAAGCCTATTTTGTTTTTTGAACAACAAGCCTACGGTACAGAATTTGAGATGATGTCGGCTGCGATCAAAGAAACCTTTGAAGGGTTGATTGAAGCCAACAAACTTGAGCGTCAACCCACTCCGCTATCAAAACTTAACATCGGCCTCAAATGTGGTGGTTCGGATGGTTTTTCGGGAATTTCGGCCAACCCTGTTTTAGGTCATTTGTCGGATTTAGTGGTGGGCTTAGGGGGCAATACTTACCTTGCCGAATTTCCTGAACTATGTGGTGTAGAACAAGAGCTTATCGACCGCTGTACAAGCGAAGCAAAAGCCCAAAAATTCGAGACCCTCATGCGGGACTATGCCGCCAAAGCAGAGGCAGTAGGAGCCGGCTTTGACATGAACCCTTCGGCTGGTAACATCAAAGATGGTCTCATCACAGATGCTATCAAATCAGCAGGAGCAGCCAAAAAAGGCGGTACAGCTCCTATTGCGGATGTACTAAACTATACCGAAGTAGCCAAAGAATCAGGTCTGCACTTAGTATGTACCCCTGGCAACGACGTATTGGCCACGACAGGACAAGCTGCTTCTGGGGCAACAATCACCTTGTTTACCACGGGCCTAGGCACGCCTACCGGCAACCCCATCTGTCCCATTGTCAAAGTCTCTACCAACACCAAGTTGGCACAGAAAATGCCGGATATCATTGACTTTGATTGCGGAGCTATCATTGACGGAGAAAAAACCATCGAACAAACCGCTGAAGAACTACTTGAATATTGTATCCAACTCGCAAACGGCACCATAAAAACCAAAGCACAATTGCTTGGCCAAGACGATTTTATGCCTTGGAAACGTGGCGTGAGTTTGTAAAAATTTTGTTTTTTTTATATTCTAGCAGTGGTTTATAATTTATAACCACTGCTTTTTTTTAATATTTCAAATACCTTTTTAAAAAATGGATTTAAAAATAAATTTTTAGACTATTATTTTTTATCTTAATTATTTCCAAAAGTTTTTTTTATAATTGTGTTTTCATCCATTCACAAACGAATTTCTATTATTCAATTCTTTTTATGAAGAAACAAATACTTACGGTTGCTGCCCTACTTTTTACAATTACAACCTATTCACAAAACTCTCTTTCTGTAACCCAAACAGGTAGTGGTGCCAATAATACAGACATTACCCAAGTTTCCACAAACAACGCCTTAACGCTTACGCAAAATTCGTCACCCGAAACAAGTAGTAATGACATTACTGTCAAACAAACTTCTTCTGACAATACATTTACGGGAAGCCAACAAAGTATTCATGAAAGTGAGAATAAATTTACTGTGGAGCAAATCGGCATACGAGCTACCACTGAACTCAGCCAACATGCCACATCAATGAGTCTCAACTCAGGCAGTATTGTTCAACGCGGTACTGACAATTTTGCTAGCACTCACCAACTTTCGAACCAATCGAGCCAAAACACTAGCACTATTTCCCAAGATAATGCGTCGCACAATGCTTCAGTTATACAAACTGCTTCTGAGTTTGCAAACAATTCTAGTACTATTTCTCAGCTATCCTATGGCAATGCGTCTTCCTTCAATAATGCATTGGTAGAACAAGAAAGCTCTGACAACGGTCAAAATACAAGTTCTATCCAGCAAATGGGGACTTATAATGTAGGTACTCTATCGCAAAGTGCATCTGGCTCAAGTAGTAGCAATACAGCCGAAGTTTGGCAGCACTATTTAAACACCCAAAGCGCTAATTTTGCCCAACTTACCCAATCCGCAATAGATGGTGGACAAAACATTGGGAAAATTTATCAAAGCGATACTGACAATGAGGGCGTTATCGACCAGTCTGCCACTGGGACAGGTGCTAAAAATACGGCTAGCATTATTCAGTCTTCAACTTCTACTTCCCTAAACGCGACAGGAAGTATCTATCAAACCACCCAAAGTTTGGGTGAAAATAGCGCAGAGTTATGGCACGCAGGCACAAACAGTGCTGGTACTATCTCTCAAACCATAAGCGATGCTAGTACCAGTAAAAATAATGCCTCTCTATCAGTCTCCTCTGAATCAATTGGACAAATCACTCAAATTGCCTCAGAGGGTGGTAGTAACACAGGTTATGTCGCCCAAAGTGGAAGCAACAACACCACTACCCTAGAGCAAACTGCCGTTGGGCAAGGGAGCAGCAATTTTACCCGCTTCTATCACGGTGCAGGTGTTCTATCAGGAAATAGTGCTGTGATTACACAAAATGCACAAAACGGAGGAGCAAATAAAGTAGATAATCTTTCCCAAATTAATAGCGATAACAGTCTCACTTTATCACAAACTGCGGATGGTCAAGGCAGCTATAATGAATCTTTTATTTCACATATTTCACAAGGAGGGAATGGCTCTTCTGCCAACATCTCCCAAGATGCAGCAGGAGCTGCTCAAAACGAAGCTCATTTAACTGATAAAGGTAGCAATAACAGCTCCACCATTAGTCAATCCATCAGCGGTGGTAGCAGCAGCAAAAACTTAGCTTACGTCTCTTATGACCAATCTACTTCCATTTCCAATAAAGCAAACATTACGCAATCAGGCGTAGAAAATTCTCAAAACACCGCTCACATCTTTCAAAATAATTCTTCTGAAAATGAAGGCAACATCACTCAAATAGCCAAAGGAAATGGCGTAGGGAAAAATACGGCAGGCATCAATCAGTCGGGTGCCACTCTCCCTCAAAATAACATTGCTACAATTACTCAGGAAGTTACAGATAATGCCATCAATAACGCAAATATTGGTCAATACCATAACTCAAGCAATGCTACAATAAACCAAAAAGCAATTGGTGAACAAGTTGAGAATTATGCCTCTATATCAGCACGTAAATTTTCGTCAGTAAACCTTCTTCAAGAGGTTACAGGGACACAATCGAAAAACACTACTTCTGTTAGTGAGGAGGGACAAGAAAATGAAGGAAATCAAAAAAATGTTACTCAAACTATTCAAGGTGACCAAAGTAATAACTCAGCTAACATATATCAGCGGTACCAATTTGTAGGAATTCCTTTCATTTCCTCTAAAAATAATTCAGTGACGGTAACACAAACTATCAATGGTAATAACAGTACCAATGATGTAATTGTTGATCAACACTACGGAGTTTCTGAATCTAATTCCGCAGAAGTAACACAAACAGCAGGTAATAATGGAAACAATTATGCTGAAATACTACAAGGCAATACAGGCAATTCCAGTACTATAAGCCAAGAGGCAACTGGAAGCAGTCTTAGTAAAAATGAAGTAAGAGTATATCAACACCAAATAGGAGCCAATAACAACACTAGCCAAATTAGCCAAAACGCTTTGGCAGGAGGTTATAACAAAGGTACAGTTACTCAATCTGGTAACGGTGCTGAGATGACATTGAGCCAAACTGCGGAAGATGCAGGTAGCAATAATGAAGCCACCCTTATCCAAAATGACGCAGCTAATGAAGTAAGCCTCACCCAACAAGCTAATGCTCAGGGGAGTAACTTGGCCTCTATCTATCAAGCAAAAGATGGCAACTCAGCGACAGTTTCGCAAACGGCCTCCGGAGAATCTAGTAAAAACTCCGTTACTGTTTTCCAAAACAACCCCAATGCAACCTCAAATACTTCAAGCATCATTCAAAATGCAGGAGAAGGCAGTACTAATAGTTTAACTGTAGCTCAATACCAATCTAATAATTCATCAAAAGTCAACCAAACAGCAACTAACTACAGCAAAAATCAGGCACTTGTTTACCAGAGTTTTAATACATCTGCTTCCAATTCCTCTGACTTTATACAGTCGGCTACTAATGGAGGAGAAAATTCAGGTACTATCAATCAAAATGGCATTGACAATACGGCAATAGTCAATCAAAATGCAGACGGAATAGGAAGTAAAAATACGCTAGAGTTATGGAATTCTTCTACAGAAGCCTCGCAAGCTAATTCCACTAATATCACTCAAACTAGCTCCAATCAAGGAACAAATAATGCTACAATTCGCCAAGATCATACAAACAATAGTATAGTTTTAAATCAATCTGCTTCTGGCATAGGAAGTATCAACACTGCCAATATATCTCATCAATTTTCGACAGGTACTTTGCCGCCTAATCAAAATAACGCGCAGGTTAAACAAACTGCAATTGGCTTGGGAGAAAACATGGTTAGTTTCTTCCAAAATGACAAAAAAAACACGGCTACTATCGAACAAACAGCAACTGGTGGAGCAGGCAGCAAAAACACCGCACTTATCGGCGGAATCAATCCCCAAAATACAGCGGAAGAAAACACCAGTTCAGTTATTCAACACGCATCAGCAGGTGGATTTAATAGTGGAAATATCTTAGTTGCTCACGGTAAATTCAATCAAGGTACAATCACCCAAAAGGCCGTTGAAAAAGATGCAAAAAACTACGCCAATATTGGTAGTTCTCACACAAGTATTGACAATACTGCTATTATCGATCAAGAAGCTAACGAGGTAAGCCAAAACAATAGTCAAATCATTCAAGAAGGCTCTTATAGTACTTCTAGCATCATCCAAAAAGCGGAAAAAGAAGGATATAATAAAGCCAACATTTTTCAAACAGGTAGCAATAATAGCTTTAGTATCAACCAATCAGCCGACAATGCTACCAATAACTTTGAAGGCACGCAGCAAGGTGAACACAACGAAGTATCTATTACACAAATAGGAGCAGGAGGTGGTACGCACTCCACTACTATCCTACAAAATGGCAATAACAATGACATTGATATTTACCAAAATGGTAGCAACAATACAGTAAGCGTATCCCAGCAAACCAACAATAGTGGTGTCTCGATTACGCAAGCAGCCAAGAGTAGCGACAATGCGGTATCTATTAGTCAGTATAATGATGGCGGACATAGTGCCACTATTACCCAAGCAGGTTCAGGGCATAGTATTACGAGCAATCAACGTGGCAGCACCCAAACGCAGGTATTGTCGCAAAGTGGTGAAACCAACATCATCACTTCTGACCAAAATGGAACCGACAATTTTGCATCTTTTACCCAAGCAGGTATTGAAAACACTGTGCGGAGTAGCCAATCGGGTACAGACCTCACCATAGAAAGCACTCAAACAGGCGAATATAACTCCGTCACAATCATCCAATCAGGCAATGGAAGCACCTTAAACAACAATCAATCAGGTGCCAACAATACTTTTAACCTTACTCAAAGTGGTTCTAATTGATTAAGTATTCTAGACACAACATACTAATAGGCGGCCTTGGCTGCCTATTTTTTGATATTCACTTTTTCAGAAAAACCGACAATCATTTTTGGAGATTATACGTTTAGTTAAGAAACAGCACATTATGCCTAAACGATACTCGCCTTTTATCTTTCTATTCTTCTTATCCATCTCGTGCATAGCCCAACAGATACTAAGTGATAAGGAGCTATTTTTACGACAAAATCCTCAGTATCAAACCATGCTCAATGGCGACGGTCGCTACTTAGCATTAGATGTTTATCGTTGGGGGGGAATTACTCGCCATCGCTATTTTGTGGGCGACGAACTAAGATTCAAGCTCAAAAGAAATCCTAAACGTTTTAACGAGACTATTGTCGCTATATCAGATAGTTCATTTACCATTGCCCGCTTCAACGATATTCTCAACGAGAATGAATATACCGAAATTAAATTCCCAGAAGTACGCAAAATTAGGGTGTATCGCCGCATCCCGTGGGTAACCCAAGGTGCCTATATGCTCCCCATAGCAGGAGGTATTTTTTTGCTGAGTGATACCTTTATTTACAAAGGTGGAATGGAGTTCGCAGTACAATTTGATCCTAAATCAGCTTTAATTGGTGGCGGAATAGCCTCTTTGGGATTGTTATGTAAACAGTTAAGTTTTCCCACCTATCGTCTTAAGCGTCATAGGCTACATACATTAAGAGTTAAGTAGATGTACTTTGCACTGCAAATGTTTTGCCTTCTTCGGCAATAGCTGTGGCTACAAATATGCTCTGTGCTTCTTGTAAAAACCCACTAAACTCTTTATACCTAGAAGAAAAATGCCCTAATAACAACCGCCCTACTTCTGCTTTACGAGCAATGCGGGCGGCATCTTTGGCTGTAGCATGGTAGCGCTCATAGGCCTGTTGTGCCAAATCTTCCATGAAAGTAGCCTCATGATAAAGCAAATCTACTCCTTTGATATATTCAGCAAGCTGTTCATAATACCGTGTATCGGAGCAATATGCATAGCTACGTGGCGCGGGTGCGGGTAAGGTATATTCCTCAAAGTTGTAGAGTATCGCCCCAGATTCGTCATAAATATGTTCCGCATTTTTAAGTTTTTTCAGGCACTCATACGACATCTGATCTGAAATTTTTTCTTTGATAAGCTTACGTTTATGGAGCTTTTCGCGAAAAAGATAGCCTGCACACGGCACACGGTGTTGCAACGGAATCGTGTGTACTGTAAAACAAGGATGGTCAAAAACTTGAGTATGCTGGGTAGTGTCTACCGCCGTAAAATGAATAGCAAAATGAAGCGGTGTCTGTGAATACTTAAATTGAAGGAGTAATATCTCATCAAGACCGCGTGGACCAAAAAGATGGAGGTCGTCGGTACGACCTCCCAAATTGAGACTTGAAAGTAAGGCAATAAGCCCAAAATAATGATCTCCGTGCAAATGAGAGATAAAAATCGCTTTCAGGCGACTAGGGCGTATTTTGTATTCTAAGAGCCTCATTTGCGTACCTTCTCCGCAGTCAATCAGAAAATTTTCGTTTTCGTAAGAAATCAACTGCGCAGAAGGATGCCGCCCTAAGGTAGGGGTAGCCGAACCTGCCCCCAAAATTGTGACTGTAAATTGCATTTAAGGTTTTTCGCTCTGAGTGTAGCCGTCTTCATCCATGTCATCGTCGTTGAAGTCATCACTATCAGCGCCAAATTCATTTTCCAAATCGTTCATAAAAACGGCATCAATACCTTCTTCGACAGTAGGTAGAATGGTGACATCACGGATTTTGCCATCAATAAGCTGATCTACAAAATCATCATCGTCCGACACCAAAACCAAAATACCTAATTCTCTCGAACACAGCATATTGATTTTCTTTAAAACACTAATCCCAGCACTGTCAATGCTCTTGGCCGTACTAAAATCAATGATAAGATTGTGAAAGCCTTCACGAAATAAAGTTCGTGATACTGCCTCTAAATCAGCAGCAAAAGTGTCTTCAAACTTGTTTTCCTGAACGTTGATAAGAGCGTATTGCTCGTGTTTTTGAATGGTATAGTTCATTAGATGTTGGTGGTTAAGAATTAAACGCTAAGTGTCAAAAGCATGTAGTAAAACGGCATTTAGCAGCTAGCGATTAACGAATAACGTATTCTCAACGCGAAAATAGCGAACCCTTGATATTTTCTTCTATTCTTTGCAAAATATCTTCGGTAGAAGCTTTTACGAAAGACTGCCCTGTCACTTTTTCAAAAAGCTCTATATAACGCGCCGAAATCTGCAAAACCCATTCATCCGACATTTCAGGAACTTGCTGTCCTTCTTTGCCTTGAAAACCATTTGCAATCAACCATTCTCTCACAAACTCTTTCGACAATTGTTTTTGAGGCAAGCCTTTTTCTTGATTTTCTTGGTATACATCCGCATAAAAATACCGGGAAGAATCAGGTGTATGCACTTCATCGATTAAGTAAATTTTACCGGCGGCATGGCCAAACTCGTATTTGGTATCAACCAAAATAAGCCCTTGCTGTGCTGCCATTTGGGTTCCTCTCTCAAATAGTGCCAAGGCATACTTTTCTAATTGTACATATTCTGCTTCCGACACTATACCTCTCGCCAAGATTTGCTCTCTCGAAATATCTTCATCGTGCCCTTCGTGCGCCTTAGTAGTAGGTGTAATAATAGGCGTAGGAAGACGGTCATTTTCTTTTAGTCCTTCGGGTAGAGTCACGCCACATACACTGCGCTTACCTGCCTTATACTCACGAGCCGAATGTCCCGCCAAATATCCCCTCACCACCATCTCCACCGGATAAGTTTCGCATTTGTGACCCACACTAACGTTAGGGTCTGGCACCTCAATCAACCAATTGGGGACAATATCGGCCGTGGCTTTTAAAAAATGAGCCGCAATCTGATTTAGCACTTGTCCTTTGAAAGGAATCGCTCGTGGCAAAATCACGTCAAAAGCCGAAATACGGTCGCTGGCAATCATCACCACACGGTCGTCAAAACTATATACATCACGAACTTTACCACGGTAAAAGCCCGTCTGATTAGGAAACTGAAAATTGGTTTGAGTAAGCGCTTGCATTGGGGGTTTTAGATTAAAGTGATGGTACAAAGGGCGGTTTTACCATTTTCCTTTACTATCATCATTGGGAGTGTTTGAACGATGTTTCTGTTGTTGTAAATATTGAATTTCGGAGGCTTTCAGGGCGTCTAATATCATCATAGCTTGCACTTCAGTCATTTTGATATTTTGGAGACGATTTAGAATATCTTTTTTCTGCTCTGTTTTTATCGCTTCTTGTGCTACTTGAGGATTCTCCGTTTTGGTAGATTTTGTTTCTTTGGTGGTCTCGTTTCGAGTGGTATTTGGAGAAGATTTAGGTTCGGGGATAATCCCGCTGTATTTCTTTTTCAAAAACTCATAGTTAAACCTTGATTTCTGATTATCAGGATTTTCCCTGAGGCTTTCTTTTAAATAATTGAGTCCAGCAAGGGTATCTTTTTCTAAAACCGCAATTACCCCAAGTTGATTCAAGGCTTTGGAAGCCAAAAAAGGGTCTTTTAGCCGAGCCAGTTTGTTATAATAGCGCCGCGCACTTTTTAGTTGTTTCAATTGAAAGTACGAATGAGCCAAATTCAAACGCGCTTCAGGTTCGGCAAAGAGTGAGGCAGAAGTCACATCACGATAAGCCTCAGTAGCTCTTTTATAGTCTTGATCCGTATATGCCTCTTGCGCTTCCATTTTGGCTCGATTACTGCGCGAAATTGTATCAAAGGAACGATTATCCCAAATCCACAAAAGCAAAAAAATTAGTAATGACGGAACCACAGTATAAAATCAATTAGGTAGGTATTTGTCCTATTATTTGTAGGGCATAACGCTCGCAACGCGCCTCTGAGTGTACTCCTAAAGTAACTAAGCTGCAAAGATAGCGTTTTTTAAATCTTGGCACAGTTTTGGAGATATTGGGCATATCACCTTACATTTGACTTGTTTTCCAATGTCTGTGGTTATGTCAAAATCCAAAAAGGGGAACCCTCAACCCGCCAAACCAACTCAAAAACAACAAGTTACACCTGTTGAACCTAGTATTTTATCTACACAAAGCTTTGGGGCAGAAGCTACGCCAAAGCCGCCAATCGCTGCGGTAAACAATGCCCTATTTCGTAAAGTTTTCTGGGGATTAGCTTTGGTGCTCCTCATCGGAATGCCCATTTTGAGTACTCAGTATAGTATTACTGCTGACGAATGGGGCAACAAAGCCTACGGCGAACTTTGCTTGGATTATTTCACAAGTCTTGGGCAGAAAAAAGATGCCCTTACGTATGCTCCTCGTGGTGGTGAAGTGATGTATTGCTATGGGCCTACCTTAGATCTTATATCAGCGGCGATTTATCGCACTACTGGTGCTGACCCTTACACCGTCAGGCATTTATTGCTTTCTTTGATGGGAGTACTCATTATGGTAGGATGCGGCCTTACTGCTCGTCTTCTTGGCGGCAATTGGCGCGTTGCCGTCATTGCTTTGGTGTTTACGTTGTTTTCCCCTCGTATTTTTGGGGATTCAATGAACAACCCCAAAGACATTACATTTGCGGCAGGTTATATTGTGACGGTATGCTTTTTGATTAAATTTTTGCAAGAACTCCCCCGCCCCTCTTGGCGTACTACATTGTGCCTGATTGCGGGTATAGGAATTGGTTTAGGAAGCCGCGCACCGGGATTGGCATTGGTAGGATATGTGCCTTTTTTTGTGGTTTTCGAAATCTTATTCCGTAAAGGTCTGCGCAAAACCATCTTCTCCGATAGCACTTTGGTCAAAGATGTAGCCCTAAAAACCGCCGTCGCTACCTTAGGGGGATATACTTTAGGTATTCTTTTCTGGCCTTTTGCGCTAGCCAATCCCTTCAAAAACCCGCTCGTAGCTTTACAAACTTTAACCAACTTCCCGATTAGTATCAAAACTCTCTTTGAAGGCTCCAAAATATATTCTACGGCTTTGCCTTGGTACTACGTTCCAAAATACATGATGGTTTCAACGCCTTTGTATTTTTTGGTGGGTTTACTGCTTTTTGTACTTATTTTTCCCTTTGTGAAGAAATATTTCAATCAACGTTATCTGTTCATTGTGTTGTTTGTGGGTGTATTTCCGCTTATTTACGGAATTTCAAAAAACTCAGCCTTCTACAATGGTTGGCGCCATACGACTTTTATTTATCCTCCCTTAGTAGCGCTTACAGCCGTAGGATTTGAATATTTGCTACAACGTTTTTCAAATACTGGACAAAAAATCTTGGCGGGGATTTTGGCGATATTGGTGGCATTGCCCTTGTGGTTTATGGTCAAAAATCACCCTTATCAATACACTTATTATAACGAACTTACAGGCGGTGTCAAGGGTGCTTTTGGACAATATGAGACGGACTATTTCGGAACTAGTACCCGTGAAATAGCCGCTTGGATGAAAAAAAACATCCCCAATATCCAAACCGATAGCGTGGTTATTGCGAGTGATTATTACATCCCTCTCAAAGATTATTTTACGGATTATCCCAAACTCAAAATGGCTTATCGACGCTACTATCAGCGTTCTGAGCATGATTGGGATTATGGGGTATTTTTGACGGGACATCTCACCCCGAGCCACTTCCGCAATCCCAATGTATTTCCACCAGCGGGTACGATTCATACCATTACGGTCAACGGTGCACCTATTGGAGTGGTAGTCAAACGAATCTCCAAAGATGACTTCAAGGGAATTCAACTTATCAAAGAAGGCAAAATAGCAGAATCGATACCTTATCTCGAAAAAGCCCAACAAGCCGACCCTAACAATGAGGTCATTAAGCTTTATTTGGCCAATGCTTATAACAACGTAGGCCGCCTCAATGAAGCCTTACAAACTACCCAAAAAGCCCTTGAAATTTTCCCTGAGTACTTAGGTGCCATGACTACCATGGCAATTACGTATATCAATCTCAACCAAAACGATAACGCGATTTTTATGCTCACGGAGGTTCTTAACCAAGACCCTTCTAATCGTGATGCTGCCCAATATTTGGCTTTGGCCTACGAACGAAAAGGAGACCTCAATACTGCCAATCGCATCAGGGCTCAGTTGCAGCCTCAATAAGTAAGCGTTTATAACAATATTAGCCAGCTAATCGCGTCCTACAAGGTCGCGATTTTGCTTATTTATAAGCGGATAGTTGCAATAAATAACCAACCATCCTTAAAAATAAATCATTGACAATCTTTTGATTAAGCTTTATTTTTAACCCATCAAACGAAACAACTTCCCAATCTCTAAAATCCATTATTAGCGTATGTCATCCCGTTCTCAGGTCGATTGCGATGTAGTACTCATCGGTGCAGGCATTATGAGTGCTACTTTAGCTGTTTTTTTGAAAGAACTTCAGCCCGATTTAAAAATTGAAATTTTTGAAAGATTAGACCACGTAGCTGGCGAAAGCTCATACGCTTGGAACAACGCAGGCACGGGCCACTCTGCACTCTGTGAACTCAATTATACGCCCCAAAAAGAAGACGGAACCATTGATATATCCAAAGCCATCAAAATCATAGAGTCGTTTGAGATTTCTAAGCAATTTTGGGCCTATTTGGTAGGACACGGTTATTTTAGTAGTCCAAAATCTTTTATCAATAGTATTCCTCATATGAGTTTTGTCGAAGGAGAGGAAGATGTTTCTTTTTTGCGAAAAAGATTTGAAGCACTGCAAAGTTCACACCTTTTTGCGGGTATGCAATTTGCCGACGACTATGAAACCCTAAGCAAGTGGATTCCACTCATGGTGAACAAACGTGACTCTGACCAAAAGATAGCCGCTACTCGCATAGACATCGGTACCGATGTTGATTTTGGAGAACTCACTCGCAGCCTTTTCAATCACCTCAAAGAAAGTCATGAGGTAGCAGTATCGCTAAGTCACGAAGTGATTGCAATGCAACGAGACGAATATGAGCATTGGCTGCTAAGAATTGAGGACAAAACCACCGAAAACCACAAATGGATTAGGACCAAATTTGTTTTTATTGGGGCAGGTGGAGGCTCACTTCCATTGCTCGAAAAATCAGATATTGAAGAAGGAGAAGGTTTTGGTGGGTTTCCGGTCAGTGGACAATGGCTAGTGTGCCAAAATGAAACGTTGATTGAAGCGCACCACGCCAAAGTATACGGGAAGGCCAAAGTAGGGACTCCTCCTATGTCAGTGCCTCACCTAGACACGCGCATCATCAATGGCAAGAAGCAGTTACTTTTTGGCCCTTTTGCGGGCTTTTCTACCAAATTTCTCAAAGAAGGCTCTTTTCTCGACTTGGCCTTTTCTATCACCGCCGACAACCTTCTTCCTATGTTGAGTGCAGGGATTCATAATTTACCTCTTACCAAATACCTCATTGAGCAAGTGATGATGAGTTTTGAGGATAAAATGGATGCTTTGCGTGAGTTTGTACCTGCTGCCAAAACTGAAGACTGGGAGTTGGCTATTGCGGGGCAACGAGTCCAAGTCATCAAAAAAGACGAAAAAGAAGGAGGCATTTTAGAATTTGGGACAGAGCTAGTGGCAGCAGCCGACGGAAGCGTTGCGGCATTGCTAGGTGCCTCTCCCGGCGCTTCTACCTCGGTTTCGATTATGATTGATTTGCTAAACAAATGCTTCAAAAAAGAAATGAACTCCGAAGCATGGCAAGCCAAACTTCAAGAGATGATTCCGTCTTATGGCAAAAAACTCTCCAACGATCCTATACTTACCCAGCAAGTAAGACGCTGGAGCCATGAGGTATTGGAGCTTGACACCGTTCCTAATAACTAGTACCGATTTTTTTTTAACTAACAGCCAATATGAAGCATTTCAGTCTTTTTGTAGTTATTATTTTATTGTTGTCTATTTCGTCTGTATCCGCCCAAAAACTCAGCATTCGTCTTACTGATTCCAACAAAGAACCTGTGATTGGTGCTACTGTTCGGTTGACAGAACAAGCCGACTCTACCAAAAAACTCTTTGGAGTAGCCGATGTGGAGGGCAATGTCATTTTTGTACTTAAATCTCCCAACACAAACTATCGACTAGAAGCTACTTCTGTGGGCTTTGCTCCTTTCAAAACTACTCTCAACCCGTCGTCCCAAAGCGAATGGACGTTTGTGATGCAAGTAGACAAACAAACACTCAATGAGGTAGTAGTTACCGCTCCCAAGCCGCTCATGCTCCAAGAAGACGATAAAACCATCGTAGATCCTGAGCCTATCGCCAGTGTAAGTACCAACGCCATGGAAATCATGGAGAAAATACCTGGTCTCTTTATCGACCCCGACGGCAATATCTACATCAGTAGTACTACCCCTGCTACAGTTCATATCAATGGTAGAGAACAAAAAATGAGCGCCGCTGATATTGCCTCTTTACTTAAAAATCTCCCTCCCAACAGCATCGCCAAAATTGAAATCTTAAGAACTCCCTCTGCCAAATTTGACGCTAGTGGTAGTGGAGGCGTGGTCAATGTGGTACTAAAAAAAGGGGTAAAACTTGGCATCACGGGAAGCCTTAGCGCTGGCATGAATCAAGGAAGGTATGGAAATCAATTTGTAGGAGGAACTATCAATCACAATGACGGCAACCGTAGCGCTTATTTGACCCTCAATTATAACAAACGCAATAGCTATGACCAGCTCACTACTGACCGTCCTTTTACCGCCGATTCGCTCCTAAGCCAGCGGTCATTCACGACGACCCCTAGCCAAGTATTTTACAGTGGTTTTGGAATGGGTTTTACTCCCAACAAAAAATGGGAAATCAATTTTGACGACCGCCTTTCTTTTAATAAGTATCAATCTCTGGCCGACAATCTCAATCAAATCAGCAGCATAAGTGAGGGGCTTATGATTACCCAAAATACCAATACCCTTCAAAACAACACCAGCGCCTTTGCTTTCAATCAAGATATTTCGACCAAATACAAAATAGACTCCTTGGGTTCGGAGTTTACGATAGATGCCTCCTACAATTTTTCACAAAGCAATGGTACACAAAACTTTAGCACTATCTTCACCCAACCTGTTCGACCAGTGATTGGTGGAGATGGCTCAATTGACAACAAAAGGCACTTTTTCAATGCTCGTACGGATTTTCGGTACCAATTCCCCCATAAAATCTTGTTGGAAACAGGCCTCAAAACCACTCTTCAGCACTTCAATAACCAGACACAGTATTTTAGCGAGGTAGGAGGTATAAGACGCCCGGATAATTTCCGCACGCGGACTTTTGAATACGACGAAAACATCAACTCTGCTTATCTACAAGGCTCCAAAACTATCAATGCTTTTGTTATTAAAATGGGGGTTCGTTTAGAAAATACCCGTATGGATGGACACCAACTCAGCCCAAGCGATACCTCTTTTAGACTTCGTCGTACGGACCTTTTCCCCTATGTATTTTTGAGTCGACGCTTGTCCAAAATCGCTGGCTACGAGCTTCGGGGTTATTTGGTTTATCGGCGCTCTATCACGCGTCCCGTTTATGAATACCTCAATCCTTTTCCGCGATACATAGACCAGTACCTCTACGAATCTGGAAACCCTTCCCTTAGACCTCAATTTACCGAAAATATCGAGGCCAATATCAGCGTCCAAGAACGTCCTATTTTTGCGATTGGGCGCAATTATACCCGCGACATATTTACAAATGTAGTCTACCAAGATGCTCAGAATCCAAGCCTAGCTTACCGAACTTATGATAATTTAGGCAAAAATCAAGAAACCTATTTTAGACTTATGGGGGCTATTCCTCCGGGTGGTAAATACTTTTTTGTGGTAGGAACCCAATATAACCACAACAAATACGATGGTTTTTATGAAGGACGTCCGTTGACTTTCCAGCGGGGGTCGTGGTCATTTTTCACCTTCCATTCGCTCAAAATAGACAACCTCACCACCTTGACTATCAACGGATTTGTGAGATTAAAAGGGCAACTTCAATTTTATGAATTAAGTAATTTTGGAGCTTTAAACATCAACCTTAATCGTAAGTTTTTTGACCGTAAGCTCACCGTAGCCCTCTCGGCCAATGACGTTTTCTTTACTTCAAACAATCAGTTCAACATTCAGCAAGGAAGTATCACAGCCTACGGCAAACGCCAGAGTGATACCCGTCGATTTGGGATTAATGTTTTGTACAATTTTGGTATTCGTAAAAAAGAAGAAAAAAACAATATGATGAATTTTGAAACGCTCGAAAAAAGCGTCAACTAATTTATCGAATCCAAACCCCTTGCCCTATTTCCAGAATTTGGTGAGGGGTTTGGTACAAATTAGCATATTTCTCAAATTCTTGCGGCTCTTCGGTATTAAAACTAAACATGTGGTAATGATGCGGAATCACCAATTTGGCTCCAATTTCTTTGCCTAAACGAGCCGCTTCTTCGGCGCTCAAATTTCCGGCTACTTTACGCTCTGGTTTGTTGCCATTGATAGGCAAAAAAGCTACATTTACTTCAAAAGGCTTTAGGATTTCGACCATACCATCGTACCAAAGGGTATCGCCAGAGTGGTATACCCGATAGCCTCCAAACTCCACCACAAACCCCATGTATTTACACCTCCCTAGCTTATCTCTTTCTAGGGCATTATGAGCAGCAGGTACGCCTATTATCTTAAAACCATGTATTTCAATGCCATCACCGTCATTGAGGCCCACTGGAAAATCTGTCGAACACGCCAAACGCTCACAAACAAAAGCTCGATTGGCTTCGGGTATTATAAACTGTATGTTGGGATTTTGGGCAATGAGCGGTAGGAGCGTTTCGGCATCTAAGTGATCCGTATGATTGTGTGAAGAAGTCACTACATCTATCATTGTGAGTGTAGCGGGGTCGATAGCACGCTCGCTCATACGCGTATGAGGCTTGTCGGTAACCGCATATTTAACTGTCAATGAGTCTGAAAGGTAAGGATCAAAGAGCAAGTGTTTTCCCTTAAACTGAACCAAAAAACCACTCTGCCCTAGCCACCATATCCCCAATCCTTCCTCAATCGCGGAGTGAGAAAGAATATCTTGTAACAAGGCATCGTCTTTTTGAAAAGCAGGAATCAGGCTCATAAGTCAGAAAATAGATTAGTGATACAGCTCTAAAACACCTTTTAATTGGCAATTTACTTATGCAAATGAGGTGGTTTTGGTCGAACTAACTTAGGAAGACAAACGTTGAAAATGTGTAAACCATATCGCCTCCTTCCTTATTTTAGGTTATATCATCATGGGAAAATTTCACTCTTCTATCGCGCCAGCTCATCAAGATTTTATTCAAAATCAGCATTTATTCTTTGTCAGTACCGCCCCTTTGAGTGGCGAAGGGCACGTCAATCTTTCACCCAAAGGACTTGATTGTTTCAGAGTTCTTAATAGCCATCAAGTGGCTTACATGGATTTGATTAGCAGCGGCAACGAGACCTCCGCTCATGTCCTTGAAAACGGCCGCATTACAATCATGTTTTGCTCATTTGACAAAACTCCGCTTATTCTTCGTCTTTATGGAAAGGGAAAAACAGTACTGCCTCATTCGGAAGAGTGGCAAATGTATGCCCCTCATTTTACAATATACCCAAGTACACGCCAAATCATAGTGGCGGACATAGATCTTGTTCAAACTTCCTGCGGATTTGGGGTACCGCTTTATGAATACGTCGGCGAAAGAAGCATTCATTTTGAGTGGGCCGAAAAAAAAGGAGAAGAAGGACTACAAGAATATATTCAAGAAAAAAACCTCAAAAGTTTGGACGGGCTACCCACGGCGATTGGACAAAACTCCTTTTAACAATTTCAACGATTTAGTTGCTAAATTGCACTAAATACAACGATTAATGACGACTCACGACTTATTACGATTAGATTTACAGGGGTTTCTTCCTTTTAGTGGAGGCATATTTCGGCAGGAATCTATATTTTTGTCTCTTTGAAATGGCTTCCATAAAATCTGTTTTTAGGATTTAAGACCTAATCATAAAGTACGTCTTTTTTTGTTTGTAGGTTTTGGAAAAATAGAAGTAGTATTCTCAAGCACTTTCATTAATAGATACGCCCCAACCAATGAATGTAGATTTAACAGAAAGCCTAAAAATCAGGCAATTGAGCGCCGAGGAAGAAATTCCTTATCACTTATTACTTCTTGCCGATCCTTCCCAAAAATTGATCGACGACTATCTACTCAGTGGTGAAGTATACGTAGCTTCGCTTGAGGAAGCCATTGTAGGGGCTTATGTACTCACTCCCCTCAACAACGATGAAATCGAAATCAAAAATATCGCTGTAGAAACCGAATACCAAAACAAAGGCTTAGGTAGTATTTTGCTTGATGATGCCACCCTCAAAGCCAAGGAAAAATCTTTCAAAATTTTAATCATTGGCACGGCAGATTCTAGTTTGGGGCAACTGTACTTATACCAAAAACAGGGCTTTGAAATCTCGGGTATCAAAAAAGATTTTTTTATTGAAAACTACGATGAGCCTATTTATGAAAATGGAGTGCTGTGTCGCCACATGATTGTACTTACCAAACACTTATAATTCTCTTCCGAGAAATAAAATAAGCTCACTTTTAGAACTTTAGTGCCTTCCCATTCAGTTTTCAAAAACAGCCAAGAAACATAGTAACCACATGAAAATTCACATTTTTGGTGCCTCTGCAAGCGGAGTTACTACGCTTGGTAGGGCATTGGCTGCCGAACTAGGGATTCCTTATTTCGATACTGACTCTTATTTTTGGGAACAAACAACAATTCCTTTTACTGTCAAAAGAGAACCAACCCTACGCAACACTCTACTTTCCAGCGATTTATCTCCTCACCCTAGTTGGATTTTAGGCGGGTCGGTTGTAAGTTGGGGCCAGCAAGAATGGGTTCAATTTGATTTAGTAGTGTTTTTATATATCCCTCATTCTATTCGGATGGCAAGATTGCATCATCGCGAGTTAGAACGCTACGGCAATCACATTTTCGAAGACCCTATTCGACGTCAACTCTATCGTGATTTTGTAGCTTGGGCTTCTGGCTACGATGACAACTCTACCAAAGGGCGTACCTTGGCAGTTCATGAGGCTTGGCTTCAACAACAATCCTGCCCTACACTCGAACTCCGGGGAGATTTGTCGGTAGCCGAACGCATCGAGGCTGTTAAGCACAAACTTTCTCTTATTTCCTAAAAAACTTTTTTGCATGACCTCTCCTAAAATCTTACCAGCAGTAGCAGCGGCTATTTTCAATACTCAAGGAGAAGTACTTCTTCAGCGCCGCAAAGATGTCAATCAATGGTGCATTATATCGGGGCATGTCGAATACGGCGAAAGCATCCAAGAAGCTATCCTGCGCGAAATATATGAAGAAGCAAACGTTTCAGCCAAAATCGTACGATTGATTGGCGTATACTCTTCTCCTGATTTTCAGACATATCACTATCCAGAATACTCCGTTCAGTACGTTACCTCTTATTTTGAAGTAAAACTTCTTGAAGAAATTAGAGAGGATTTTTCTAAAAACGAGTCCTTTGAATTCAAGTTTTTTAACAAAAACAAGCTTCCTCAACAAATGGCTCTCATCAATCCTCATTGGTTAGAGGATGCTCTAGATACGGCAAATGAAGTATTTTTAAGATAGAACCTTGCATTCTAAGGCTCTATCTTGATGGTACATTTATCGCAACCTAACCAAATACCGTGCTTGGGTTTCGGTAGCCCGAGTAGCCGGGTTTAAGAACGGAAGCGTCAAACCTGTGACGTGGAAGTTTTGGTAAGAATGCAACACCTCATCAAATCCGACTTTCTACGTCCATACGCACATGCAGCACGCGAATAATTTCTATGACTTTATCCGTCGCAGTACGATAGAAAATATAATGTTTGCCGTATAAAGCTTTTTTATAACCTTTTCGTACATAGTCAACGGGTTTGCCAATAACATTACCTTCTGCCAAGCCGTCAAAACATGACAATAAGCCACTGATATATTTTTCTGCCTGCTCTAATGACCATTCATCAACGGTATAGAACCAAATAACTTCTAAATCTTGCTGGGCAAGATTTGAAATTCTGTACTTCATCATGCTAGGCTAACGATTGCCGTTTTAATTCTGCTTGAAAAGATTGTGGGTTAAAGTTTTCAACAAAACCACTCTCCTCACCCTCGACTAATGCCTGTCTCAACACTTTGAGTTTTTCTTCCTCCTGTTCGAGCAAACGTAATCCTGCACGCACGACTTCACTGGTTGACGCATAACGACCCGTTTCAATTTGCATCTTAATAAAAGAATCAAAATGCTGCCCAATAGATATTGATGTGTTTTTGCTCATGGCATTTCCTTATTTTGATTTATTAATCATCAAAATTACCAATTTTTGGTACTTATTGCAAATCATTAGATTTTTTATCTAAGTACATGACAAAAAATAGGTATATTTTTTTCAACAAAAACAACCTTCCTCAAGAAATGGCTCTCATTAATCCTCATTGGCTAGAGGATGCTTTAGATACGGCAAATGAAGTATTTTTAAGATAGAACCTTGCATTCCAAGGTCCTATCTTGATGGTACATTTATGGCAACCTAACCAAATACCGTGCTTGGGTTTCGGTAGCCCGAGTAGCCGGGTTTAAGAACGGAAGCGTCAAACCTGTCACATGGAAGTTTTGGTAAGAATGTAACACTTCAGCTTGGCTACCAATGGTTTTGAGCGAGGTAAGCCCCTGCTCATCGGTATAGAGAAGTATCTCTTTGCCCTTCTTCGTTGTTTTTAATTCTTCGGCCGACTTTATCACAGGCGTGGTACGTTGGGTATAAAAATCTAACGCACTATGAAAAATATTGTAATTTGTAGAAGCCTCCAAATCATAGATATAAAAGGCATCTTTTTTGTCTTGGTAATCTTTGGCTACTTTTTGCCCTACTACAGACCCAATCTGATAGGTCAAAAGCGTGGGATAAAAATGATAATTCATCACCAAGTTGGCCGTTACTGCCGTCAAAAACGGAGCAAATACAAGCTGTGAAAAGCCCGGACGACGGCCATTGTATAGTCTTACTACCAACACTGCCAGTAAAACTACGATGGCAATCAAAATGATGTTTTCTAAAGGAAAAAACCAAGTACAGGCCGCTAAAATGACAATGCCCATTACTACCGACGTGATAATCAGACCCACCCGAACCCATTTAAAGACCGTCGCAGAAGACGGGCTTTCGATGGTTTTGATGAGGAAAGAAGCCGTCAAAACCGCCGCCAATGGAAACACCACAAAGGTATAGTGTGGCAACTGATACTGTGCCGTAGACAAAGCCATAAAAGGCAATACAAAACCTCCCAAAGAAATCGCTTCTTCTTGGGAAGTCAACAAAAACTTTTGTTTGATGAGATGCCTAATCGCTAAAACCAGTGCTGGAATAAAAGCCAGTACCCAAGGCAAAAAACTCCAAAGGAAATTATGAGACTGAAAAAATAATCCTGCATCATTTACCCACTGATTTTCGCCCGTAATGCGTCCAAAGCTTTGGGTCCAGAAAAAGAAAATAATGCCTTCGGTACCATATTGCCGTAGCAATCCAATACAATAAGGCAGCAATACCAGCCCAATAATCGGAATCCCTAATATCCAACGTGGGTCGAATAGTTGTTTCCACTGACGTTTTAAAACAAAATCTACAAAAAACGCCGACCCCACTACAATGAGGCTGATGGGACCTTTGGCTAGCATTCCTAAACCTGCAAACACAAATCCACCGACAAAATATTTCCATTTTCGATGCCGTAGGTATTCGGCGATTAGCCAAATAGAAACCATGACGCTATTGGTAAGCAAAGTATCACATCGAACATCATGGTTCATCAAAAAAAACGCTTGACAACTCCCCATCACCAAAGCCGCCACATAAGCGGTTTGTTCAGAATAATAAAGTTTTGTAAAACGATACACGGCATACAAGCCCAAGATTGTCGATAAAATTGGGATGAAACGATAGGCAAAATTGGAGATGCCAAATAATTTAAAAATAATAGCCGAAATCCAAAACAACAATGGAGGCTTATCGAGATAATAATCCTGACCGCGCAATTGTACTTCTAAAAAATTCCCATTATCGGCCATTTCGCGGGCAATAGACGCATATTGGGCAGCATCAATATCCATAATATCAATCCTAAACGCCCCGATTACATAGACTATGATTAAAGCTAAAAAAGGTAAATATTTGTTGTTCCAACGCATAAGGGTGGGTTTATATGTAGATTATTTTATTTGTGGGAGCGACTCAATCGCCCCCTGAAACTTTCTGTTAGAGGTATCACTTAAATGCTGGGATACCCGTAATCTCATGCCCCAATATCAAAGCATGAATATCGTGCGTACCTTCATAAGTAATCACCGATTCGAGATTCATCATATGCCGCATGATAGGATAATCGCCAGTGATGCCCATTCCTCCCAACATTTGTCGAGCCTCACGAGCTATATGAAGAGCCATGTCAACATTGTTTCGTTTGGCCATCGAAATCTGAGCAGTAGTAGCTTTTCCGGCATTTTTGAGGGTTCCTAGCCGCCAGACCAACAATTGCGCCTTGGTAATTTCGGTCAACATTTCGGCTAGTTTTTGTTGTTGAATCTGAAACGCACCTATCGGTTTTCCGAACTGAATTCTTTCCAAAGCGTAGTTGCGGGCAGTCTCATAGCAGTCAATCGCCGCCCCTATTGCTCCCCATGCTATGCCATAGCGGGCATTGTCGAGACAGCCAAGCGGCCCCCGAAGCCCCTCCACATTAGGTAAAATATTGGCTTTGGGTACCTTGACATTATCAAACACCAACTCTCCCGTCACACTCGCCCTTAGCGACCACTTATTATGGATTTCGGGCGCCGAAAATCCCTCCATTCCTTTTTCTACAATCAGTCCTTGGATACGCCCTTGTTCGTTTTTGGCCCATACTACCGCAACATCGGCCACGGGTGAATTGGTAATCCACATTTTGGAACCATTCAAAATCACGTGGTCGCCTTCATCCCTAAAATGCGTAAGCATGCCTGCCGGATTAGACCCATGATTGGGTTCGGTAAGTCCAAAACACCCGATCCATTCGCCCGAAGCCAAACGTGGTAAGTACTTTTGGCGCTGCTCTTCGGAGCCGTAGGCAAAAATAGGCCACATCACCAACGAACTCTGCACCGATACCGTAGAGCGCATCCCTGAGTCACAACGCTCAATTTCTTGGGTAATCAACCCATACGCAATATAATCCATCCCACCCCCACCGTACTCCACGGGTAAGGTAGGGCCAAAAGCACCAATTTCGGCAAATTTTTGAATCAAATGGGCCGGAAAGGCGGCTCGTTGAGCATAGTCTTCGATGATGGGGCGTACGTCACGATTAATCATTTGTCGTACCGCATCACGCACCAAGAGATGTTCTTCGGTCAGTAAGTCATCAATTTGATAAAAGTCAGTAGTTGTTGAAAAAGAAGTGCTCATGATTTTTGGAGAATGTATTTTAAAATAATCTCTCAGTCCGAATTATCCCCAAAATTATCATAAAATCCACCCATTATTACAAAAATCAAGGAAAGCTGTAACCAAATAGTTGTAACAAACGTTAGTATATGGTAAATTTGATAAACTCTGACACTGTTTTTGTAACGTGGAAACGCTTTTGCTGATTCTTTTATTGATTCCGTATTTAGTACTTCGATACTATCTTACAGACCACGATACCCCAACCGACAAAGAAAGGAAAAGGTTATTAGAGGGAATACAACTGTACGACAATCAAGCCTACGCTGAAGCTTTTGCTTATTTTGATAAAAGAATCAAAGAATATCGTAAATCTGCCATTGCCTACGCCTATCGAGCCAAATGCAATCTCAAAGAAGGAAATTACTTTTCGGCGATTTATGACTCAGGACAAGCCCTTAGCTTTGATAATACCCTAGCCGATGTACACCTTGATCACGGCATGGCTCATTATTTTTTAGGTGAATACAACACCGCTTTTCTATCGTTCGACAAAGCTGTTTGGTTTTCAAGAGGAAATGAATCCAACGCTCTTCGCTGGCGTGCTTTGGCTCGTCTAAAACTGCACCAACTATCGCAAGCCGAAAAAGACCTTTCGAGAGCCGTAGAATTGGGCGATGAAAACGCCGCCTATGTGCTGAGCCAACCTCCTTTTGGCCGAAAGGTGATTTTATAATCGCTTCAACTTTTTTCTTTTTATGTGTGTTACTACATTCACACCTCAAATTTCATTGGTGATTGATTATTTATTCGACACTTTCATAAACACCTAGTCTATGCTCGAAGTAACCCCCGACAACAAGCTTAAACGCCTCATTGTGGTAGGCGACCGCGTACTTATCAAACCCAAAAATCCCGTTGATCAAACTTCTTCTGGCCTTTATCTTCCTGCTACTGTTACCGAAAAAGAACAAGTGCAAAGTGGCTATGTCATCAAAGTCGGCCCTGGCTACCCCATTCCAAGCCCTGTAGAAGATGAACCTTGGAAAGAAACCGAAGAAAAAGTAAAATACATGCCTCTGCAAGCCCAAGAAGGCGACCTTGCGATTTATCTCCAACGCAATGCCATAGAGGTGATGTATAATGATGAAAAATACATCATTGTCCCTCAATCTGCCATCTTAATGCTAGAGCGGCACGAGGATTTGTTTGGCTAATCCTAAATAACCAAAAAAGCCCGGCATGCCGGGCTTTTTTGGTATAGAAATAGTATGTATTTGTCACTTACCGCTTTCCTGTGGACCACCACCACGGGGGTCATAGCCAGAAGCAAAAAGTGGATATTGATCAAAAATTGACCTCACTACGTTTCGGTAGTAGTTGTTGGCGGCATTGGGATTTTTGAAAATACCAGCCGCGTACCCTCTCCACACCACTTGGTCGCTATCGGCATCTATGAGTGAAATAATAATAGTTCCTTTATCTAATGAATAGCGAATAGGTTCATATTTGAAAGAATCATCTTCGGTATCTACCCAGTTTTTGATAACCGGCTGCATATAGCCCTGATAACGTAGATTGTCATAAAAAATGCCGTAATTTACCAAAAGGGAAGGCTTACTTGTGGAGAGACGATAGCCACGCGCCTGCATTTGGCGGTGAATCGCGTTGTACACTTCAGTACAGACGTTACCTGTATCTCTCTCACATTCCAAGAAAGCATACGTACTGTATGTCTTGAAATTTGTTTCATAACTGTAATCGTGTTCAACAAAAATACGACGACTTGTGTTACAGCCCGCCGCCCACACAACGACGCAACCAAAAAGTAAAAGTTTAGCAAGCTTCATGACGGATGTTAGTGTTAGGTGTTATGCCCGAATATTTGGATAAAATTACGAAATTTTCGATAAAAGCAAATTTTTTATTGTAAAACTTGTCAACAATAAATTATCCTATGTAATACGCTACTCCTTGATGAAATTCGTTGGCCGTTACTTTGATGTCATATCCACAACTCCCTATTCCTGTAAGCAACGAAAAACGCAACTCTCCCCCTTTATTTTTTTTGTCTTGATAAGCCAATTCAATCAGATGAGGTATATCAAGCACTTTTAAATTTACTTTGCCATACAACGAAAATATAAACTCCTCTACTTGCTCTAATGTTTGCAAATCGACCATTTTTTTTCGATAGGCAATGTAAGTTTCGATAATCATTCCTGCTGCGATAGCTTCTCCGTGCAACAAGCGCTCTTTGGGCGGTTTACTTAGATAGTAGGTCTCCACAGCGTGACCCACAGTATGACCAAAATTTAAAATTTTGCGTAATCCTTTTTCCGTCGGATCTTGAGCTACTACCTCTTTTTTTATTTCGACAGAATGCGCAATCAAATCTCCCCAGTCTTGCATCTCAAAGTCCTTCTTGCGTATTGCTTCCCATTTGGCCGCATCCGCAATCAGACAATGCTTAATAATTTCAGCAAAACCCGATCTCAGTTCTATATACGGGAGAGTGGATAAAAAGGATGCGTCAATCAAAACATTTTTTGGTTGGGTAAAAACGCCCAAATGATTCTTGAATCCTTGAAAATCAATGCCTAGTTTTCCACCCACACTTGCATCCACTTGAGCAAGCAAAGTGGTCGGAATTTGCACAAAATCAATCCCTCGTTTATAGGTGGCAGCACAAAACCCTCCCATGTCTCCAATCACTCCCCCACCCAGATTAAACACTACCGCATGACGGTCTAGGCCCAGGCGGGTCATTTCGCCCCAAATTTGCTCACACGTACTTAGATTTTTGTGCTGCTCACCCGCAGGCACTACTATCAAGTGGTGCTTTGGCAAAAGCGTTTTTATTTGACTATAGCAGTGTTTGCGGGTATTGGTATCTGCAATTACGACAACTTTAGAGTAGGCTTTATCAGATAAATAAGCCAGAAGGCTTTCTTGAATAGGAGCAATGGTTACTGACATAGGATGAGTTATGAATTAAAAATCTAAAATTAATTGATTTAAGTGCCAAAGCACAACTGGACTGCCCGTGCCGTTATTCGTTAATCATTATTCGTTGTTTGTTGTTCGTTAATCGCCATTCGTTATTTACCAATCATTATTCGCTCAAAATCAACAAATTACACCAAAACAAAAACCCTAAAACTTTTGCTTTAGTGCTTAAAACGGGATTAACCAAATTATTTGAAAACTAAAAAAATATATCTACCGCAATTTCACAAATCAATGTAATCCTTTATTCTACCTATCTCTTAAGACTGATAATTTCCTCCTACAAGTCTACTGAGATACCTTCCAAATACAGAATAATCATGCAAGGAAGGGATTAAATTCAAGCAAAAACCTGCACAAATACGCATAATAAATTTTGAAAAACCGCACACAAACGCAATTTTATTGCAAGATTCATTGCAAATCAGAAAGGTATTTGCTTTTTTTGGAGAGTTTATTCAGTTTTTTAATCAAACTAAAACCAACTTCAACTTCACTATGAACAAACTTTTACTCCGATTAGGAGTTTTGGTACTGTGTTTGGCTTTAAGCGTATCGCTTTTTGCCCAAGACCGAGTCATTACGGGAAAAGTATCGAGCAACTCCGACAACACCCTACTTCCTGGGGTGAGCATTGTGATTAAAGGCACTACACGCGGCACCACCACCGACAACAACGGCGATTTTAAACTCACTGTACCATCCAATGCTACTTTGATTTTCAGCTACATTGGCTTTACAAGTCGTGAAATAAAGGTAGGGAATCAGAGCGTTATCAACCTCGAATTATCGCCCGATGAATCGACCCTCAATGAGGTAGTTGTGACCGCTATGGGTATCAAGAAAGAGAAAAAACTCCTTGGCTACTCTACGCAAGATGTGAAAGGCCAAGACATCATTGATACAGGTCGAGACAACTTTTTAGTAGCAATGCAAGGCCGCATCGCAGGTCTTACCATGACTCCTACTTCGGGGCAACCGGGCTCTTCGGTAGCTATCCAATTGCGCGGAGCTAGTTCGATTGGTGGCAATAATCAACCGCTTTTTGTGGTAGATGGCCTCCCTATCGACAACCGTACTTTTAGCCAAGAAGCCTACGTAAACCCCTTGCCCAACCGCGACAATGACTATCTTAACCGCGCTGCCGACATCAATCCAAACGATATCGAAAGCATCACTGTCCTTAAAGGGCCTGAAGCAGCCGCTTTGTATGGTATTGATGCCTCAGCAGGAGCTATTTTGATTACTACAAAGAAAGGAAGTGCAGGCAAAAGCAAAATCACTTACGACAACAACTTCCGTTTTGAGGATGTATATCGTTTTCCGCAGGTACAGAAAGTATACGGCCGTGGGCTCAATGGAGCTCCAGATCCAAATACGCAACGTTTTTTTGGGCCAAAGCTTCCCGAAAACACGCAATTTTATGACAATTTTGAGTCTTTCTTCCGTACTGGTTTTACCCAAAAACACAGCTTAGGACTTGAGGGAGGAAAAGAAGGCGTGACTTACCGCTGGTCTACTACCTACACCGACCAAGCCGGTACTGTGCCTACGAGTGCTTTCAAAACCCTCTCTACCCGCCTTACCGCTACCGCCAATCTTACTTCTAAGCTCAAAGCTACTACCTCTTTTAGCTTTGTAAATACGCAAGTAGTAAAACCTATCCGTAGCGAATATGGCTTTTTGATTGGTTTGCTTACTTGGCCTTCTTATGATGATGTTAGTAATTATCTTAATCCCGACGGCACGCGCCGCCGCTTGATTGCTGATACGGGCGAATACGACAATCCGCTGTTTAGTGTCAATAAAAACAAAAACACCGACCGTACCAAACGTACCATTGGCAATTTCTCGCTTGAATATACTCCTACTACTTGGCTCAACATCATCGGGCGATTCGGGGCTGACAATTACTCAACCCTCGGAAATTCATTCCTTCACCCTGAGTCGAACCGTGGCTTGGTAGGACGTGGTACTATCGACAACTATACCGAAAATAGCCAATTGCTCAATGGGAATTTGTTGATAACTGCCAAAAAAGCAATCGGCGATTTCAACACTTCCTTTTTGTTGGGAGGCTCAGTAGATGACCGCAATTATGAAGTTACTGCCGTAAGAGGGGAAAAATTATATTTACCTGATTATAATTCTATCAACAATACTGACCCTTCTACCCAGCGTAACAAGCTCACTATCACCCGTCAAAGATTGCTAGGTGTATTTGGAAAATTGGATATAGACTATAAAAATTATTTGTCGTTGTCAATTACTGGCCGTAACGACTGGTCGTCAACACTTCCAAAAGCCAACAATTCCTTCTTCTATCCTTCAGTAAGTATGAGTTTTGTATTTACTGATTTGCCTTCAATGAAAGGTCAATTCAGCGCCTTGTCGTTTGGTAAAATTAGAGCTTCTTATGCACAAACTGGTAAAGACGCAATTCCGTACCGCGTAAGAGCACGCTTAGTACCACAGACTACGACAGGCGGTGGTTTTATCTATGATTTTTATGGTGACAATCCAAACCTCAATCCAGAACGTTCGAGCGGATTTGAAGTTGGAACTGAGCTAAAATTCTACAAAAACCGTCTAGGTCTAGAAGTGGCATACTATTCAAATGAGCGTTCAAAACAAATTGTCACCCAACGCCTTAGCTACGGAACAGGCTTTATCTTTGGATTGCTCAATGGGGGAACATTCTCCAACAGGGGTGTAGAAATCACCTTGACAGGTTCCCCTGTACGTACTCCTTCTTTTGGCTGGGACGCTACTATCAACTTCAGCAAACTTAAAACAGACGTGCGCAACCTTCCTGCTGATGTAGCAGAGTACTACAACTCTGATACTTGGCTCTATGGCAATGCCCGCGCCAGTGCTTTTGTGAATGGATTGGATAGTTATTATTCAAATATCAACTTAGCTTACAATCGCCGTGGAGAAGGAAGCGCAACTGCCATTGGTGGATATAGCTATCTCCGTAACAACAACGGCGATATTTTGATTAGTCCTGCTACTGGCTTACCCATTACTAATACCAACTTCTTGCCGATTGGCGACCGTAATCCAGATTTTACGATGGGTGTAACCAACATGTTCCGCTATAAAAACTTACAACTTTCGTTTTTATTGGATATTCGTAAAGGAGGAGATGTGTACAATGGTAATGAAAAATACTTGTATGCCATGGGTTTAAGCACGCGTACTCTCGACAGAGACCAGCCTGTAGTATTTAAGGGCGTATTGCGCGATGGTTTGGAAAATACCGATAATCCTACTCCCAACAATATCCAAGTCACTCCCGCTACTCGTTTAGATTATTATACTTCGGCCTTTCCGGAATCTGAATTTGTGGAGAAAGACATCAATTGGTTGCGTTTGCGAGATATTACTTTAAGCTACAAACTCCCTACTACCCTTCTCAATCGTACAGGTTTTCTGAACAATGCTAGCGTATTTGTAACAGGAACAGACCTGTTCCTTCTGACCAATTATACAGGTGCCGACCCAAGTATCAATGGTAATTCTGCCAGTACTCTTGGAGTAGGCGGAGCAGGTTTTGACTTTGGAACGTTGGCTCTTGCACGTGCAGTTTCGTTTGGAGTGCGTATCAGTTTATAATCCCCCTAACTTTTGACAAAGAGAAAATACTCTCAAAATCAAATAGTTACAAATATAAAATTTGATTAAAAATGAAAAAAATACTTCATATATTTCTTACACTTGGGGTAATGACGGGTTTGAGCAGTTGCGAAAAATACCTAGACATCAACACCGACCCAAGCAACCCCCAAGTAGCTGAGGCGTCAGCTATTTTACCTCCCGTACTTGCTCAAATGGTACGCGGGCACGTGTTTGACTCACGGTTTACAGGGCGCTATGTCCAGTATTGGGGCCTTAATTCTGCCCTCGATAGTTGGGAAAGACATGGCTATATTTCTGGAAGCGACAATGGCGGGGAGATGTGGCGCTCGCATTATTGGTCAGTAGGTAAAAACATCGATTTAATCATCGAAGATGCCACTCCCAAAAAGCAGTTTGACTATGTAGGTGCGGCTAAAGCCATCAGGGCTTGGACTTGGCAAACCACTACTGATGTACACGGTGAGATGATTTTGAAACAGGCATGGGAACCCAACCGTTACGTTTTTGAATATGATTCGCAAGAAGATGTATATAAGGAAGTGGTAAGACTCGCCACCGAAGCCATTCAGGATTTGAGCAATACCGAAACCATACCAGCTCTTCGCCGTGGGGACGCTGTTTATAATGGAGATGTGGCCAAATGGACAAAATTTGCATATGCTGTATTGGCCAGAAATGCTCATAACTTAACCAATAAAGCAAGTTATAATCCTGATAAGGTAATTGAGTACGTAGACAAGTCTTTTACAAGCAACGCTGATAATTTTTCGGTGTCTCATGCAGGTTCAAACTCCCTTGATGGTAATTTCTATGGCCCACTTCGAGGCAACCTAACTACGACGGTGCCGGGTGCTTTTACGATAGGGCTTCTCGACGGTACTACTTTTGCGGGTGTTGTTGACCCACGCTTGCCCATCATGTTTGCAGCTTCTCCTGATGGGGTTTATCGGGGTGTGCAGGCCACTTTTGGTGACCCCAACAACGCCGCCGGAAACGTCAGAAGAATTCCATTGCTTTGGGGTAATCTTCCTGGTACGACCGCCCCAACGGCTGGCCGCTGGATTTATCGTGACAATGCCCCTTATCAGTTAGCGACTTATGCCGAACTTCAGTTTATCAAAGCAGAAGCAGCACTAAAAAAGAACAATCCTACATTAGCCTTAGAAGCCTATAAAAAAGGAATCGAAGCTCATATGGATTTTGTGGGAGTAGCCGCCGCCGACAAAGCCAAATACATGACCAGTACTGCCGTAGCACAAACGGCAGGTACGCTAAAATTAAGTGATGTTATGCTTCAAAAATACATTGCACTATACGCTATCGGGGCTATGGAAACATGGGTAGATATGCGCCGTCATAAGTACAGTAGCGATGTTTATACTGGCTTTACACTCCCTACAGGCACTCGTCTTTTTCCTGACAACAACGGCAAACCCGTGTATCGTATGCGCCCACGTTACAACTCTGAATACGTTTGGAATCGGAAGTCTTTGGACATCATTGGTGGTAATAATCCCGATTATCATACCTACGAAATTTGGTTTGTAAAACCTTAGTGCATTTATTTTTGAATCGCTGATGTGCCAAATGACACATCAGTTTTTAACCAAATTCATTGAAATGAAAATTAGCTCAATCAAAAATATACTAGTCGCAAGTGCAATTGCGACGCTCATCACTGCTTGCGGAGAAGAGCACAATCTTCTAAAAGATGTTGAGACTGCGCAAGGGGCACGGGTCAAATTTATCCACGCCGCCCCTGATGCTGCTGGTGTCGCCCTTTTTGTGAATGACAAGAAATTTTCGGGTGTTATCACTACTCCACCTGCTACTCCGGGTGTTATCACTTATGGCAATGTTTATCCAGCTATCGACTATGCCATCGTAGAGGCAGGTGCTGCCAAGGCTCGTCTGACTGTCCCCGCTTCAAGTACCGCTGCGGAAGTAGTTTTGTTTGATGGTAGCGTACCTGTAGAAGCAGACAAGTATTATTCGGTATTTGCGACAGGCATAGCGCCTACTTATGGCGCCGTCATCATTCCGGATAATATCCCCGCTTTCAACGACCGTCAGTTGTTTTTTAGGGTAGTCAATATGGTACCCAACTCCACCGCTGTAGGATTGACAATTGCCGGAAACACCCTCGCCGAAAAAGTAGAGTTTGGGAAAGCCAGTAGTTTTGTCCCGCTTACTCTTCCAACTGATTTTAAAGGAGGTGCCATTGCTATCAGCGGATTTACGACTAAAGTAGACGGTGCAGCCAATGTCACGACTTCTGTCACTACCAACTTTACGGGATTGACAGCAGGCCGTGCCATTACTTTTGTGGTAAGAGGGGTTTTACCCACTTCTACCACCACTACATCAAAATTTCCAGTTACCATCTCAACATACAATAATCGCTAAGTAGTTTTCTTAAACAAAAAATCCCGCGCTGAAAAGTGCGGGATTTTTTGTTGGTATTATCCAACGTTGGAATAGCTCAGCGCTTTGCCAACGTTTTTTATTAAGCCCCAAAAGTAGCAATCGTACCTTGTACTTCGGCTTTGAAATGTTCGATAAAATCTTGTATGGTCATTTGCCCTAAATCGCCTTGGCCTTTACGACGTACCGAGACTTTACCTTCCTCTTGTTCTTTTTCCCCTACAATGAGCATATAAGGTAACTTGTTAACTTCCGCATCTCTGATTTTGCGGCCTATTTTCTCATCGCGATGATCTACATAGCCACGTACATCCGCTTCTTGAAGTTGGAGGAAAATATCATTGGCATAGTCTTGGTATTTTTCAGAAAGAGGCAACACCGCAATCTGGTCAGGAGAGAGCCACAAGGGGAAATTACCCGCCGTATTTTCAATCAAAATAGCAATAAAACGCTCCAAAGAGCCAAAAGGCGCACGGTGAATCATCACAGGGCGGTGCTTCTGACCATCTGAGCCCATGTATTCTAATTCAAATCGTTGCGGCAATTGATAGTCTACCTGAATGGTGCCTAGTTGCCACTTGCGGCCGAGAGCGTCTCGTACCATAAAATCTAACTTAGGGCCATAAAAAGCGGCTTCGCCCAACTCTGTTACGGTGTTAAGTCCTTTTTCTGCCGCCGCTTCGATGATAGCACTTTCGGCTTTTGCCCAATCTTCGTCGCTCCCAAAGTATTTTTCTGGTTTTTCGGGGTCGCGTAATGAAATCTGAGCGCTATAATTGTCAAATCCCAAAGAGCGGAATACATATTGTACCAAGTCAATCACTCGTTTGAACTCATCCTTTACTTGCTCCGCTCGACAGAAAATATGCGCATCGTCTTGGGTAAAACCACGCACGCGAGTCAGACCATGCAACTCCCCGCTTTGTTCGTAACGATACACGGTCCCAAACTCAGCCAGCCGCAAAGGCAACTCACGATAAGAACGTGGGCGCGATTTGTAAATTTCGCAGTGGTGAGGGCAATTCATGGGTTTGAGCATAAACTCCTCTCCTTCTTCGGGCGTATGAATGGGTTGGAATGAATCTTTCCCGTATTTTTCCCAGTGCCCCGAAGTAATATATAATTGCTTTCCACCAATGTGTGGCGTCACTACGGGTGAGTATCCTGCTCTTACTTGTGCTCTTCGCAAGAAGCTTTCGAGACGTTCGCGAAGCAAAGCTCCTTTGGGCAGCCACAAAGGTAAGCCTTGTCCTACTTTCTCAGAAAATGTAAAAAGTTCCAGTTCTTTGCCTAGCTTGCGATGGTCGCGTTTTTTGGCCTCTTCCAATACATGTAAATACTCGTCTAGTTCTTTTTGCTTAGGAAAAGTCACCGCATATACCCGTGTAAGCATGGGGCGCTTTTCGTCGCCACGCCAATAAGCTCCCGCTACATTCATGATTTTAGCGGCTTTGATAAACCCTGTATTGGGGATGTGAGGGCCACGGCAAAGATCAGTAAACTCACCTTGTGAATAAAAAGTAATCTGCCCGTCTTCCAACCCGTCAATCAGTTCGAGTTTGTATTGGTCTCCTTTTTCGGTAAAATACTCAATCGCATCTTTTTTGCTTACTTCGGTACGTTTATAATCGCTCTTTTGACGTGCCAATTCAAGCATTTTATCTTCTACTTTTTTGAAATCTTCCTGCGAAAATGGTTTCCCGTTTAGGTCAATATCGTAATAAAAGCCCGTTTCGATAGCGGGGCCAATCCCAAACTTTGTACCAGGATAAAGGGCTTCAATCGCCTCAGCCAGCAAGTGAGCCGAAGAGTGCCAAAAGGTGGCCTTGCCATCGGTATCATTCCACGTCAGAAGCTGGACGGTAGCGTCGGTGGTAATAGGGCGCGTGGCATCCCACACTTGACCGTTGACTTTGGCGGCTAATACATTCCGCGCCAATCCTTCGCTGATACTCAGCGCAATGTCCATACTTGACGAGCCTTGGGGATACTCGCGTACGCTACCATCGGGTAGCGTAATTTTGATAAGGTCACTCATTTGAAAATAACGAATTATACATGATAAATAATAAGCACCGCATGGCGGCTAAAAATTTTCGCAAAATTGGGATTTTTATACCTTACTGCCAACATTCCGCAAGCTCAATCTACGGCTTAATCTTCAAATTCCGTGCCGTATCAATCTTGGTTTTGATTTCTAAACGAGGCGTGAGTACTTGAAGCGGGATGCGTTCGGGATCAAGAGGACGCTCTTGGGTTGGCGAAGACTCCTCTTCCGACTCCGTAGCTACTTCGGGAGCTGCTGGCGGCAGCGTACCATAGGTATCCAAATAATATTTACGTTGTTGAGCGCGATACAACCGTCCTTTTGAACGCCAATCGCTAGGGTCAACTTCTGCCGCAAGTCCATACTGCTCCACCGCTCCTTCCAAATTACCCATTCGGTCATAGGCAGTGCCTAACATAAAGTTTACTTGTGGGTATTTGGGATTATATCTGATTACTTTTTGAAAACTTTTTACTGCTTGAGGCAAGCTATTCCACTTAAGATAAATAGCTCCTGCCTGAAAATCAGCCACATAATTGGTGGAGTCAAAAATGATGGCTTTCCGAAAGCATATCAAGGCACTATCTAGTCTTTTTTGATTAGCATAACTCAACCCTCTGGTATAATGCAAAGCCGACTCCCTAGGAAAATACTTTAAGCCTTGGCTATTGATATAGCGCGCTTGTTCATAATCCCGCAGACGAGTATGAATACTCGTAAGCTCAATATAAGCCGGAGCAAAACGGGGTTTTAGTTCTAATGCTTTCTGCATCAAAGCAATCGCAGAAAGTGTATCTCCTTGACTTGCGTCCAACATACCATTGTAAAAATAGGCTTCTCCTTCATAGGGAGCCATCTGCAATGCTTTGGCTAGGTATAATTTTGCTTGGCGGTATTGCTTTTTTTGTTGGGTCAAATCTCCCAATAGTATATACAACTCAGGCGTATCTTGCTGCAATACCTCAGCGCGGCGGGCGGCAGCTAAAGACTCGTCATACCGCTTCAATTGACGTAATATACGTGCTTTGGTCAACAAATATAATCCATTGCTAGGACTAATATCAAGTGCCTCATTGACATCTTCCAAGGCAGCGGGAAAATTGCGTAGCACCATATACAGCTCTCCTCTTTTATGAAAATTGGCGGCTGAGCGTGGGTTACGTCTAATGATATTATCCAAATACTCCACCCCGATTTTAGCACGTTTTACTTCATCGTCGGAGGGAGACGGCGGAATACGGGTTTGCTGCCGGGCATCGCTGCTACACCCCCATAAACCAATCAATAGACCAATACCCAATAAAAACGAAAACCCTTTCAATGTGTTGAACTCAAATTATTTTAACGCAAATTTCGAGAAAGTTTCGACCAAATCACAAGTAAATACGCTAATTAAAAATTAGGCAAGCACTTCTGTTTGTGCTATTATTTCCATTATTTAATCATAGCTTCGCTATATACTCGCAAAACGATAAAAAATTCCTAGGGGCAATTTGCGTCCAAATTGATCAGGCAAGTATAGTTCTCCCATTTCGGCATTTGGTATTTTTCCAAATCGGTCTAAAACCAGATTTTCGGCCATTAAGGCTGAAAATCCCAAGGAGTAAAGATTCAAAATAAACACAAAATCCTGTTTATCAAGCAATTCTGCACAAGACTTAAGCAATTCATTGAGCTGTTCTTCAAGCACCCACTTCTCCCCAGCCGGGCCACGTCCATAGGCCGGCGGATCAAGGATGATACAATGATAGGTTTTTCCACGCCTTACTTCGCGTTGTACAAATTTAAAGGCATCTTCGACCATCCAGCGGATATTGTCGGCCCCGCTTGCTTCCATATTTTCGCGAGCCCACGTGACCACGGGCTTTACCGAATCTACGTGCGTCACGTCTGCGCCTGCTTGCCGTGCCGCCACTGAAGCAGCACCCGTATAAGCAAAGAGATTCAAAACAGTAGGACGCTCAACGGACAAGCTACTCAGTTTTTGGGCTAAATAATCCCAGTTGGCGGCTTGTTCGGGAAAAATACCCACGTGCTTGAAAGCAGTCAGCGAGCATTTCAGTTTCAAATCTAGTTGCTGATGACGATAGCTTGTCCACCATTTTTCGGGCATTCCAGGAGTGAGTTGCCACTCTCCACGCTCGGGAGAGTTTTTTTCTCTTACAAAAGTTGCTTGCGCCCTTTTTTTCCATTCTTGCTCCGACAAAGACTTATCCCAAATCGCCTGAGGTTCTGGTCGGGCAAGTACATAAGCCCCAAATCTTTCTAATTTCTCAAAATTACCGCTGTCTATCAGTTCGTATTCTTTCCAGTGGAGAGGAGTGAGTAATTGCATGTGTATAAATAAAAGTCCCTATTTTGTAGCAAACTTAAACTACAAAATAGGGACTTCGCAATAGAATCAGAAATTAAAAAGAAATTTTGTTCATATAAAATACATTCCGACGCCCATCGTCTCCAGTGATGCGTTGATAGCCAAAGGCCAAGTAGTAATTATCGTACCAATACAACACCTCATCGGTAGTAGTCTGACGCACACGGTCTCCCATATCGGCAGTCAAGATAGGAATAGGCTGACGGTCGGCTAATACTTTATTTCCTTCAAACACTTTGGCTTTGATAGCACCTTTGTTACTATAAAGCATTTCTATGGTTTGATCAGGATTAGGCTTCACCCGGATTTTTTCTTTTAGTTCCATACTACGCACGTTATCAAACGGCAAAGAATTGTCCCAAAGCAGCTCTCCTTTGGGGTTGAAACCTGCCACGATTGCATGGGTATAAACAAACCCATTAAATACTTGACCGTTGTTCATACGACGCGAGCCAAACCACGGATCCCAATAGTAAGGATTCCACAAGCCATAAGACGGAAACATCCCAAACCCGCCCCATCCCCAAGGCGACATCATGGGGGAGCCCCACCACGAACTCATCCCATAAGGCCCGTTCATGTTGTTGCGATATTCGGGATAAAACACTTCGCCTGAGATAAGATAATTGCCGTTTTGCTCAATGATATCATGTACCAACAAGCGATAGTTTAGTTTTACGTCTGTTCCACTTTCTTTTTTGCGTTCGATTTTGCGCTGCATTCGTTCTTGCTCGCGCTCACTCATAAAATTGAAGAAGTTTTTGAAATCCGTAAAACTATGGTATTGTGTAAAATCGACTTCATCATACACAATTTTACTCAAAAACAACCCCTGCGATGCGCTGTTGTTGTTGCCTTGCATATTGCGGAAGCCATAAGTACCAATCATCAATTTGGTCGAATCATTGAGCATAAAAAGGCGCCCATTGAGCAAAGAATAATCGGGGTCAGGATTCAATACAATTTGACCCACCGACTGACCATATTCATCAAAAGTGCGAGAAATAAGTTTGATTTCACGGCCTTTGCGAGCGGCATAGCAAACATTGACAAGGTGATGAGTAGTATCTACATCTACCGACTGAATCACCGTATTGGCTTGGGTGACTCCGGGCAAAACCTTACTCTGCTTAGAGGCCAAGTTGGTATAAAGGAGCATAGGCTCGTCGCGTACCGTGCCTGCCATAAAAACAGAATAGCCCAGGGTTTGAAAATCGGTAATTTGAAACCGATCAACCGAGGTCAAGAAGAAAGTCTCCATAAACCCCGCCAAGCCTACTTTTACGACTTGGTAAAAGTCTGTACGATTGCGCGTAAACAATAAATAGACCGACTGACCGTCATAAGATGATTTGACGAAGTCGAGATTATCTTCAATAGTACCATTCAATGACCAATCTCTTTCAAGGTCAGGGTTGTATTTTTGAATATTAAAAGCGTTTTTGGCGATTTGCGACACCAAAACAACACCTTTATTGCCAAGCGAAATTGTGTGAAAAGCGGCATTGGTACCTTGAGTAGGAATCTCGGTCCTCTTGATAGTTTGGGCATTGGCAAAAAAACTTCCCAATAAAATTACCAACGTGCTCATAGCACGCCATAAGTATGAGCTAAACAAAGGCATTAACCCTTGCCGTACTCCTGATTTTTGAACATTATTCATCTGTGTTTTCATCGTTGCTAAGACTTAAGATTAGGTCAAACTCTTCCGCTTGAATCGGCATGACCGACAAGCGAGATTGCCTAATTAACGCTATTTGTTGTAATCTATTATCTGCTTTTATTTGTTGCAAAGTCACTGGCTTCTTCAAAGGCTGCACTGGCACTAGCTCTACCACTACCCAGCGTGGGTCATCGATAGTAGGGTCAGGATAAGCTTCTGTGGCTACCTCTGCAATACCCACTACGGCAAGCCCCTCATTGCTATGATAAAACAACACCCAATCCCCTTTTTTCATGGCTTTGAGGTTGTTGCGTGCTTGATAATTTCTCACTCCATCCCATACGCTCCTACCTGCTTTCACAAAATCGTCCCAACTATATACAAAAGGTTCTGACTTAACTAACCAATGATTCATTATTATGAATTTATACCTTATTGGGGTTTTAGTTCACTAAAAACCCCAATGTTAAATTTCCTTAAAATACTTTTTACAAAACTATTTGACCAACATTGCCGCCCCAAACACGCCTGCGCTATCTCCCAATTTAGGTCGTAGGATTTTAGTCTGCACACGGCCACTGTTGAAAATATATTTTTTGGCTCTTTCTACACCTTCGGTATAAAGCAAATCAATATTGCCCACTCCTCCACCCAGCACAATGGCATCGGGGTCAAGAATATTCATCAGTACCGAAACTGCCTTGCCAAAATACTCTAACATCCTGTCGATAGTCTGCGTAGCAAAAGGATCTGTACCATCATAATATCTCTCTACTATTTCCTTCATTTTCAGCTCTTTTCCACTTATTTGTGTATAGTACCTTTGCAAAGCTGGTCCCGACAATACTTGCTCAGTACACCCCTTTTTACCACAATAACAATCATAACCGTTGGGTTCGAGTTCATTATGTCCCCATTCTCCTCCAATACCTTGTGTTCCGTTCAAGACAAATGATTGACCATCGTTTCCTTTAATAACAACCCCACCCCCTACACCTGTTCCCATAATGACGCCAAAAACGCACTGATAGTTGGGAACCACCTCTGGCACCACTCCCATTGTAGCTTCGGCAAGGGCAAAACAATTGGCATCATTGGCGATTTCAACCGGAATGCCCAAGAGTCCCATTAAGTCTTTTTTGAGAGGCATGTCATTGAGACAGGTAGTATTACAGTTTTTCATCAATCCCGTAGAAGGTTCTACAGTGCCAGGAGTTCCAATCCCCACTTTTTCGGCTTTATGACCTGTCTCGGCCTCAAGCTCACGTATCAGTCTCACGATTTGATTGACAATATGCTGATACCCTTTATATGCTTCAGTATCAATCCTTTTACGTATAATGACGGCATCAGGTGACGGGGATGCCAATATTACTCCCTCTATTTTGGTGCCTCCGAGGTCGATTCCCCAAATAGTCTGCATAATGATTTGAACGGATGTATGATTGTTAAACGAAATAATTAGCTTATTCCTGATAAAGAATACCTAGCTTCAAAACTCCTCTCTCTGGTTAATTTTTGGCATAATTACGAACATTTGCTGACTTATCAAGTTTTCAAGATGTATTTCTATTTTTGCAAAATAAAACCGAAAAATCTAACAATATGGCACTCCAAAAAGGCGATAAGGCGCCCTCGTTTAAACTTTATAATACCAACAAACAAGAAGTATCTTTAGAGGATTTTAAAGGCAAAAACCTTATTATTCATTTTTTCCCAGCTGCATTTACGGGCGTATGTACCGCTCAGCTCTGCACCATGCGCGACAATATCGAGTACTATACTCGCCTCAATGCTGATGTAGTGGGTATATCAGTAGATATGCTTTTTTCGTTGGGGAAATTTAAGGATGAGCAAAACTATACTTTTGACCTCCTCTCTGATTTCAACAAGCAAACTATCAGAGATTATGGAGTCTATTTCGAAAACTTTGCCTTTGGTATGAAAGGGGTTGCTAGCCGTGCGGCTTTTGTGATTGATAAAGATGGAGTGATTCAATACGCAGAGGTACTAGACAGTCCCGCCAACTTACCAGACTTTCAGGCTATCAAGAGTACATTAGAAAGTCTTTAGAATATTGCTCTTACAACTTTCCCCCAAAAGCCCCTACCTAGGTAAACCTTGAGGGGCTTTTTTTAGTAAAATTTGGTTATTTGTAGCTTTTAATTTATGTTGTAAATAATTTTACATTGTTAAGTTACTTCTAATCCATAAAAATACATGGGAATCGTTGAACGTCGGGAACGTTTGCGCAAGCAAGTTCGTACCGACATCCTCAAAACTGCCCGCGATATCGCCCGCGAAGAAGGTTGGCAAGCAGTATCTATTCGAAAAATAGCCGAAGTAATCGAATATAGTCCTCCTATCCTTTATGAATATTTTGACAATAAAGATAAGCTCTTAGAAACCATTCGTAATGAAGGTTTCAGTCATTTGCACAATGAGCTCACTCGCCTCAAAACCCTGTATCGTAGTCCTGAAAAGCTCCTGCTCGAATTTGCACAAGTGCAGTGGAAATTTGCGATTGAGCAGCCCGAAGTATTTCAAGTAATGTTTAATATAGAAGGAGCCATGTGCCAGTCTAGACAAGCATTTCAGGTGGAGTTTGCTATGCTCAACAACCACCCTATCTGGGATGCTTTGGCGCACATTCGTCCTCGGTCGGCTGATGCTATCTCCAAAACCTTCTACGAATGGTGGTGTTTGACTTATGGTTTTTTGATGGTATCCATCATCACTCAACCCAAAGCCAGCTTAGCTTCGTTTGAACCTATTTTTATGGAATCAGTAAGGCGTTTTGTGAGAGGGCTTGTATGACAAAACATTTACATCAATAGACTTTGATAGAAGCATGCCTCTAGGCAACGTTTTTGAACGTTGCCTAGGATTTTATGACTCTTTGGTATTCAAACGCTTCATCAAATCTTCTAAGTAATCAATCTGAACTTCCTGTATTTCAAGCAATTTTCGATTTTGGTGTACCAGTAAGTGGTCCATTTTCTCACTCAGCAATTTGATTTCGAGCTCGGCTTTTAGATTGATTTTATAATCATGCTCAGCACGTTGTCGGTCTTTTTGCTCTTGTCGATTTTGACTCATCATAATGATTGGTGCTTGTATAGCTGCCAAACACGATAAAATCAAATTCAGCAGGATAAAGGGATAAGGATCGAAAGGCTTGGCCGCCAACACCCAAACGTTGATCAACATCCACAGCATGAGAAAAGAGAAGAAAGTGATAATAAACGTCCAACTTCCTCCAAATGTCGCAATCTTGTCCGCTAACCTCTGCCCGATAGTAAGTTGGGTGTCTATTTCATCTTGGATGTTTTCCGACAAGATGGCGTTTTCATTAATAGCCCTCATTACATCCAAATCTAGCACTGCCAACTCACCCCGTTCTTGTTCTACCAACTTCGTAAGGTAAGTACGTCGATAGTAATTCAGCTCGTCAATCGAAATATAGCTTTCAGGACTAAAGGCAGGATAGTCTTGCTGAATGTACTGGAATATACTATCTCGGATATCGCACCCTTTGACGGCCTCTGCCGCATCAATCGAGACATTGGAAATAACACTGATTGGCATATACTGCTTCTGTAATTTTCTGCGAAGGTATTACTTTTATTGCTCAATCAACTAATCCTGAGGAGAGTACTTTACGATATCTATCCCGATGCCATTGGGATCTTCGATAGCAAAATGCCGATCTCCCCAAGGTTCATCCCGAATATCAATTTTGATTTCTATCCCGTTATTTTTTAATTGATTATAAATTTTGTCAACATCCTCTACTTCAATGGTAAGATACATACCTTTTCCCATAAATGGTGCTTGAAACAAAGGTTGCTGAGTGGGATGATTTGGCAGCAAAAAGCTGATTTCGGCTTCTTTAGAGGGTGTATGAAGTAAGAGGTAAAATTCGTTTTCAAAACTTACTCCAAACCCTAATACTTGCGTATAAAAGACCTTGCTTTCTGCGAGTTTGTGCGTAACAATACCGGCGTTTAGTTTCATTTTGTTAGAGATGTTAGAAGTTCCGTTTTTTTGCGAATAAGCAATGTTTGATAGACAAACAAGTAAACAAATAGCCATTAAGTATCTCATCGTCAATAGGATTTTGATGACACAAAAGTCCCAAAATCCCTTGCTTTATCATTGTAAAAATCGGACAACTTACCTACCAAATGCTTTGCTCGGCGTCACTCCATAAAAATTTTTAAATTCCTTTATGAAATGAGCTTGGTCATAATAGCCTACGTCAAAAAAAAGCTTGTTTTGTCTCAAACTCTGAGAGGAAGGTTTGGCGCGTAAAATATGCTGAAACCGCACCACTTTACTAAACGTTTTGGGTGTATCACCAATATAAAACTCAAAAAGGCGCCGAAGCTGACGTGAACTTATCCCGGTATCTAAATCTGTCTCCACATCTAGTATCCCCTGCTTATCAAGAATAATCTGTATCGCATTGTAAAATCTAGTATCATGGTTAACACTGGCCTTTGAGACGATTTCAATAAAATACGCATCCAGTAAGTTTACGATTTGGGTGGGACTTTGTTCGGCATTCAAATGATTTTTAATGAAGTCTGAAACATCAGGAAGTACATGGTCTAATGACTCAAATTTATTGCTAAGTTCTTTGGCGTTTATTTTGAATAATTGCGGAAACATACTGGGCAAAAACCGAACCCCCACATAATTGAAAGAATGAGGAAGTGCAAACTCCGTAAACTGTTTGCAAAAACCCATCACAAAACTTTCGTGCGATTGATGTGCCTCAAAGAATATATCAATACACCCATCCGAAACCACTCGGTAATTGAACTGCTCCGATAGTGGATGAGCGGTTTGGAGCTGCCAATAGCAATAAATATAGGGTCGTAGCTCAGGTGCTGGCAAAAACTCACGATAAATAACATTTTCGGCCGATTGCCTGACCGTCGGCTGAATAGGCGTGTACAAATCTCTTATGCTGATTGATTTACCCAAAATATACTTCGTTTTACCGCACCAAAGATAAAAATAAACACGAGTCATCCAGAAGGAGGTGGCAATACCTATCATGACAATCATAAAAATACCTTCTGATTAGGTTTGAGAATCTGCAAACACTCAAATACAAATCAGAAGGTATTATTGATGAATCACCTAACTTCGAGAAGATTCATGTTTCTGGTTCACAACCATCTATTTCTACACTATGGTTTCCTTGTGGGTGGTAGTGTGTTTGATTTTGCTGTTTTGTGGCAAATGATTCAAATGGGGCATTTTACCTTGGCGATATTCCTGATAAAGTCTTCTGATATCGTCTTGAGAATCACCAATAAACGGTCCATGACTTACTACCGCAGCCCGCTGCGGTTCACCCGCATATACTATAAATCGTGCCCCTTCATCACCTGCTTTGAAGCTTACTTGGGTCTCCTCAGATGGTACTGAAGGTAGTTCTAGCCAAGCCGATTGACCTTGCACGATTTTTTTATCTCCTATCCATACAGCGCCTTCCACCACATAAATAAAGCCGTTGTAAGAAGCAGGAAGCCCCTGAATAGCCTCACTTTGAACGCCTAATTTAAAATCCACCAATGTAAAAGGGGTATAATTTTTTAAAGGTGAAGTAAGGCCATTGCTTGTGCCGCTATAAACCCTAATTTCATCATTACCATTGTTGAAAGTAGGTACATCTTCCACCAAAATTTGTTGCCAACGAGGCTCGGCCCAACGCTTATCTGGCGGTAGCACCAGCCACAATTGCAAGATGTGCATTTTGGTTTTGGCCGTGATTTCTTCCGTATGAATGATACCTTTACCCGCAGTCATTAATTCCAAACTCCCTGTTTTCCATTCCCTTCCGTCACCTTGCAATACCAAAGTTACCGTTTCAAAGCCTGCGTGAGGATGGGCACCACCCACTGGTGCGCCACCTGGCAAATCAAGGCGATCGTCCATGAGGAGAATAAAGGGATCGGTTTGGGCAAATTGAGTGCTATCAATAACCGCCGCTGCAGTATGGCCTATTCCCAGAAATCCTTGATGTAAAGGACTGCTGACAATTTTAGTTATTTTACGCTGTTTCATGTCTGAATTGATTTTAAATTGAATTTTTATGCTTCTGTGGTTTTAAACAACCGCTGTTTTAACTCTGGAAAACGTAACACAATCGTAATCCAGACCAACACCTGTATCACCACTGCCATCATAATAGACTGCTGATGCTGAAGGTGAGTGGCAATTGCTCCTCCCATATACGCAATCAACAGCAACGAGCCTAATACTCCTGTACGAGGAATAACAAAAAGTATGAGCGAAATAATCTCGACAATCCCAATGATTCGATAAGTACTTGCATCTATTCCCGTAGATGCTGCTTGCGCCAATGCAGCTTCATTTTGTGTGAGTTTTAAGTAAGCACTAAATGTAAAAAGTAATGCTAAACCTAGGGTCAAAACCCAACCTATTGTTTTGGTGATTTTCTGTGACATCTTCAATTATTTTTTTGATTACGTTGCAAAATTACATCCACATGTTATACTTTTGTAATCTGTTACAAAAAGGATACCGATTACAAAAAGAATACCACTATGGAGATTAAAGAAGAATATATCACAGAAAATAAAACCGAATGCAAAAGAGCTATTTTGGCAGTAAGAGATACGCTAGATGTAGTAGGAGGCAAATGGAAGCTAGTACTATTGACAATCTTAATGAGAGGTAAAAGGAGGTTTAGAGAGCTTTCTAGAGAAGCCGGCATCTCTCCACGTATTTTGTCGAAGGAATTACAAGAATTAGAAATGAATGGGCTGATAAGCCGAACCGTATGTGACACTAAGCCTATTACGGTAGAGTACGACGTCACGCCTTATAGCGAGACGTTACATGAAGTACTTGACGCCCTCAATCGCTGGGGGGTACAACATCGCCATAAAATTATTAATACACCCTAAACCCTAGCTGCCAAGCAATCCCCGCTCATACACTTCTTCCACTTTTTCTTTTAAAAGTGTGATGAGCTCAGGCTCCATAAAATCGTACTCATCAGGAATGTACAAACACACAATTTTCTTATTTTGATAAATCTCTGGGAATCGCTGCCGTATGTAGTTTCTATGGTGTCTTTCCATTACTATAATGCTATCTGCCCAACTCAGTATATCCCTAGAAATCACTGTTTTGGCTGTTTTGTCAGTTCCTGCTGATTTCACTTCAAAACGCAAATCATTTTCATAGATTTTATGGGCAGTAGCACTCCTCATTTTGTTGATTGTACAAACAAAAAGCAGATTCAGCTTTTTGCTTGGTTGTAGCATGGTAGACATACATTTGAATGGTTATTTCGACTTTTCGTTGAAATAATCCCAAGCAGCTTTTGCGATATCGGCCACAATCTTCTCATTGGTTTCTGCATTTTCTTTAGAGTCAGTCACAAAAACACTAATGAAAAAGTGGCGCCCATTGGGTAAAAATACAATCCCTATATCGTTTACAGCCGCCGTAATTCCTTTGTTAGTACCTGACGAACCTGTTTTGTGAGCCACTACCGTATTGGGCGGCAACGCTCCTTTTAGTCTTTTAGCGCCAGTAGTGGTTTCTCGCATTACTCGCCAGATAAAATCATGGCTTTTGGCCGAAAGAAACTTTTTCTTATTGTAGTAAAAAGCCGCAAGTACTTCATTGGCAGCTTTGGGCGTTGTCCAGTTTTGGAACTGTAGCTCCCAATTGCCTTGCTGTTGTTCTTCGTTAAATTTAATGGAAATATCTTTAAAGTTGTTTTTAATAAAATAATCCTCCACTACTTTGGGTCCACCCAAAAGTCGAAGCAAAACCTCACAGCCCACATTGTCGCTTGAAGCCACAGTTGATTCTAAAATTTCGGCAATCGACAAAGTAGCTCCGTTGGGGTATTTATCTCGTATAGGACTGTACAGATCTGGCAACAAATCTTTTTTCTGAATTTCGATTTTTTGATCGAGCGAAAGTTTCCCTTTATCTACCTGCGACAATACCACCAAACCAATGTGTAGCTTAAAAACACTTTGTAAAGGATAATGCCGATGAGCATTGATAGAGAGCGTATCTTTGCCATTATTTCCACTGATCGCCACTCCTACCACGGCATTTTTTGTCGTTAGTATTTTATTAATTTTCTGACGTAAATCGTTGGTTGTCTGCCCCACAACGTGGCCAATCATTACGAAAACCAGAAGAATAGACAGACTGATTAGTTTGTTCATTTTTTTAGATTGTCTTTGAAGAAAACATATAAAACCCTGTTTGGAAGTGTGGGGTGGCAAATTATTGAAGAAATCTTGAACCACAAGCAAAAAACCGAACATAATTTACCATTTTGCTAAGTAGTCAAAAATACCGTTTTTAAGCACTCATTTACAAAATGGAAAATCCACTAAAAGAAATCATCTGGAATCAATATGGTGCAAGCATCGAAATGCTCGAAAACGCTATCCTTCTGTGTCCAGAAGAAGAATGGAACACCGATAAACTCTTTTGGTATCAGGCTTTTCATTGTTTATTTTTCTTAGATTATTATCTCACTCTTGAGCCTTCTTCCTTTCTACCGCCCGCACCGTTTACTTTGTCTGAGTTTGAAGATACGCTTCCTGAAAGAGTATATACGAAGGAAGAACTGATGACTTATTTAGAGTTTTGTAAAACCAAATGCCGCGACCTAATCGCCAGTATGACTGACCAAATCGCCCATAGTCATTGGACAAATGAATCCCAAACGATGAGCTATCCTGTGGTTGAGATTTTGCTTTATAATATGCGTCATGTACAACACCACGCCGCTCAACTCAACTTACTATTGCGACAAACAATCAATGACGCCCCCGATTGGGTTTTTCGAGCCAGTAGCTCTTTATCGAAGAGTTAGTGTTTCACAATTCAGTCCATTGTATCTTTTGTGGTTTATGATTACTTTCATCAAACATTTTTAAAAATGTAGTAGCCTTATGAATTTTACCCTAAATATTGAGCCAACTGAGGTGAATGTGAGACAAGAAGTGCTTCGTTTTGTCTCACAATTTGACAGCTTAACACATGAGGAAGCAGAAGATATTGCGGCGCATCTGAAAGCAAAAGTTTTCAAAAAAGGACAAATACTGGTAAAAGAAGGAGATATTACCCGTGAATGTTATTTTGTCCTAAGGGGGTGCTTGAGGCAATATGTGATTGTGGATGGGAATGAAAAAACCACCGAATTTTATACCGAAAATCAAGCGGCGGTACTTTTTAGCAGCTATACATCTCAAAGTAAATCAACAAGTTATCTAGTCTCCAATGAAAACTCAATTGTGATTGTAGGTACTCCCACCCAAGAAGACACAATGTATCAAAAATTTCCAAAACTTGCCAACATCACTCGCATGATGTTGGAACAAGACTTTGGACAAATCCAAAACAAGCTTACCCATTTTATCACAAGCTCTCCCGAAGAACGTTACCAGCATTTACTGAGCCACCGACCCGATTTGCTCCAACGAGTTCCGCAGCACCAGTTAGCTAGTTATTTAGGAATCACCCCCGAATCACTCAGTCGCATTAGAAAAAGGATTCTAAAATCAAGCTAACGAAATGTTTTGCCTTCCTTTCCACAAAAGCCAAACCGCAAGGCCCAACTCTCCCGCCGCCATGGGCAGGCTCAGAATAGCCTCTACCGTACTTCTGATACTCTGATAATCCTCCAAAAGCAAGTTGGCGGTATTGGTAGCTAAATAACATCCACCCGCCACTAACGCCAAAATGCCCAGCGTTTTGGGAAGTGCTTTGGTCTTCAAGGCTAAATACCCCAAAAGACATAGATGCACCCCAAAAACAATCAGCGACAAAGACCACATTTCCAGAAACCCATTCAAGGCGCTATCGATAAGCATTTCATTTTGAGGATTATACGTCTGAAATTGTAGTACCATCACTGAGTTTTGGAGCGAAACCCCAAGCAACGCCGCATAGATGAGTCGCATCCAAGCCGTCAGTAAAGACAAAGATTCGTCAATATCTTTGAAAAAAATATAGATTGACCATGCTACAATGACATCCAAAATCAAAATCACCACAAATAAAAAAATGAACAATCGAAAGAGCGGTTGGGATTGATTGAGATTGACAAGCGTGGCCGAGCTATTGTTGGCTACATAGATATTCTGAAAGGCATATCCATAGGCAGTGCCTGCAAAAATTGCCATTGTTAGGAGAGATACGCCCATGACAAAAGCCATTTTTCGATGCAGTGGAGAGGTTAGTGTTTTCATGAGTTGTTTGTTAAATTTGAACGCACAAAATTACTTCACTCTTCATGCTTAAATCGTTGACTTAAGATAAGAAATATCACTATCCAAAAATCATCATGCAGCATAAACTTATTGCTTATTTTTCAGAAATCATGCCCCTCACTGCCGACGAAATCGAAGCTATAGTGGAGAGCATGACGATCAGAAGCTATCAGAAAGGCGATATTCTACTTTTTGAGGGACAAGTGTCTATGGAATGTTATTTTGTATTGGAAGGTTGTGTCAGGCAGTATTATCTTATTGAGGGTGAAGAAAAAACCACTCAATTTTTCACCGAAAACGATTGGGTAGTCTCCTTCAACAGTTTCACCCAAAAGATCCCTGCAAATCATTATCTTGTTTGCAACGAAGATACCACTCTTGTGGTAGGCAATGAAGACAAAGAGAATGCCCTCTATCAACGTTTTCCAAAATTTGAATCTATTTCTCGTAATATTATGGGAAATGTGTACGGTCAGCAGCAAGAACTCACAGCCTCGTATGTAACCGATACACCAGAACAACGTTACCTCAAATTGCTAGAGTTACGTCCCAACTTACTACAACGAATCCCCCAATACCAGTTGGCTAGCTATATTGGCGTAAAGCCAGAATCACTCAGCAGAATTAGGCGGCGAATCATGCAGAAGCATTGATTCTGTCAAAAGATAGGCCTTTTATGCAGAGCCATATACCAAAAGTAACTTCAAACAAACCTCCAGGTAACGACATAATAAGCCCAACTGGGAACCCAAACAATTCGAAAATAGCGCCTAAAGCTAATCCTAAATACCCTACGAGTCCCCATATTGCCAGAAAGGCAGGCACCCATTTGAGCTTCCAAAGCGTATAGCAAAATCCTGTACTGCCTAGACCCAAGGTCAGCATGGCAAGTTGATAAGCCCAAAAATTTGATTTCTGTGCTACCATTACTATCAACTGCGCCGCATCTTCCTTAGGATGAGACTGTTGTAATCCCACTACGCTCACTAGGCTTACCATTCCTACTGCTAGCATGAGCGCTTCAAACAAACGGGCACACAAATATCCCAGGGCAATTCGCTTATTGTAGATTTCTAAGTACGGATAAATCATAACCGCCAACACCACTACTGCCGCTGAATTTCCAAATGAGAGTAATATACCTAAGCCTAGTCTAAGGCTATCCGGAACTACAGAAGAACTATCTAATAGTGACGAAATGAGGGCATTCCCTACCCCATACAATACCATAGCTGCCAAAAACAAGCCTCCTATCCAACGTACATTTTTTTGGTTTACTTTCATTACAAGTTGTATTTTTGATAACACCTCACAAAAGTATCCCTACGTTTCCCCAATTTCATTGACAATTGTTAAGAAAGCATCGAACGAGTTTTATTAGATTATGAAAATCTGCGTAGCCCAAATTCGTCCTCAAAAAGGGGCGATTGAAACCAACCTCCAACGGCATATCGAACTCATTAGGGTAGCGATAAGCCATGAGGTGGATCTAATTATTTTCCCCGAACTTTCTCTATCAGGTTATGAACCTACGCTTGCCCAAGATTTGGCGAAAGAAGCCAATGATGTACAGCTTGATACTCTCCAAAATTTAAGCGATACTCATCAGATTACTATTGGGATAGGCATGCCTACCTATACCCAAAATGGGATTTGTATCAGCATGATTATTTTTCATCCCTATCAGGCACGCCAAGTATATTCAAAAAAATACCTGCATGAAGATGAACTTCCTTTTTTTGTGAATGGACAAAATGATAGCGTTGTCATAAAAGCCTTTCCACACATTGCACTAGCGATTTGCTATGAGTTGTCCATTCCTGAACATGCCCAAAACGCTCATAGTCATCATGCCCAAGTTTATATAGCTAGTGTAGCCAAAACCGCTGAAGGAGTTGAAAAGGCCTCCAAACAACTATCGCACATCGCATCCCAATACAACATGACTGTGCTGATGTCAAACTGCGTAGGTTACTGTGACAATTTTGAAAGTGCTGGTCAGAGTGGGGTTTGGAATCAAGAAGGGCACCTACTAGGACAATTAGACGCTGTCTCTGAAGGAATATTGGTGATAGATACTGATACCCAATCAATATTATCTTCTATTTTAGTTTAGTGTCATTTTATGAAACAGCTACTTACTATCATCCCTGTACTACCTTCGGCCAATATCGCCAGAGATATAGTTTGGTATCATGCTCATACCGGTTTTGAATGTATTTTTCATGACAGTATGTATGCCGTACTGCATAGAGAAAATTTATCTATCCATTTGCAATGGCACGCCGATAGCCCCGACGACCCATTACTAGGAGGGTCTGTGATTAGGATACAAGTTAAGGATATAAAAAAGATTTTTGAAGAATTTGTACAACGTGGCACCGTAGAGTTGCACCAATTCAGAGAAAACACACCTTGGAGAACGCATGAATTTGGTTTTTTTGACCTCAATCAAAATGCAGTTTTTATCATGGAAGCTATCTAACAACAAAAGCCCCAATGACTTGGGGCTTCGTTAATAGAAAATGTCTTTTTGCCTATTTTTGCGCAGGTGCAGGTTGCTGCTGAGCTGGCGCAGGCGTTGTAGAAGGGGCTGGTGTCGTAGGAGCAGCCGGCAATGAGCGCTGATTTGCTTTTTCTACGTTAACACTGTTGATGCCTGAATCAGTTTGAGGAGAACCAATAAACAGGTTTGAAACCAAAGCCAAAATAGCCATTGCTCCAGCCAAACCCCAAGTAATTTGCTCCAACAAGTCAGTTGTGCGTTTTACGCCAAACATTTGAGTGGCACCTGTTCCACCAAATTCCCCTGCCAAACCACCGCCTTTTGAGTTTTGTACCAATACTATAAGTACTAGCAATACGGAGATAATGGCAATCAATACAATAAATACGGTGAACATAATCTTTTAATTTTTAGAAGTTTAACCTTAAACGTCAGATATGATGGCTATCAAACGTACAATGTATTACTTCATTCAGTGGTTAAATCCTTAATTTTTTCAGCAAAGTACGCTTTTTTTTCTGGTTTTTTCAACATCAGCTGTTCGTATATTTCTATAGCTCGCTCAATTTTACCCTGTCTGACCATGATTTTGGCCATTCCTTCGCTCACTACGCCTTCCGAGAAGGTCATATTTCGTTTTTTAGCGAGGTCTTCTGGTTCGGTATTGACCACTTCATGTGGATTGGCTCTAATGGGTCCCATTTTGGCTTCATTCTCAATAAAACTATCAATAATTTCAATCTGTTTCAAACGTTCAAGTTCACGATGATCGAGTTGGTTATCTTCCACTACTGAGCTTTCTATCTGTTCCAATTCGGTTTGTAAGGCGTTTTCTCTTAAAGCACTGTCATCGATAGGAGGTCTTTCGGGCAGCTTGCTTTTGGCGGAGGTAGATTCTGTTAAAATTTGTAAATTGTCTTCTTCCAACGAAATAGTTGGTAACTCTGGAAGCTTCCAAGGCGCTTGATAATTGGAGGCAGGTGTTTTCTGATAATCTTTTGGCCACAATATCACGTTTTCAAATTGGCTACTCCGCAAAGCAGGCGACCATTCAAATTCGTTTTGTATCAATTTGCGCAGTGTATTGCGGCTCAATGAATAAGCCGCGGCTTTTTGGACACTCGTCTCTGAGCGGTCAGGGAAATACTTCATGCACGACTTGGCAATCAACACATGTAATGCCTGACAATAAGGATACTCTTGAGCGGCTTCTTCCAAATGGACGACATCCGCCTCCGCCGTATCTTCTGGATGCGTAGTCCAGTAAGAAAATGATTCTTTAACGTAACGATTACTCATATATGGGGTCAATAAAAAATGCACAAAAACAGCCGACAGTCACTGATAAAAAATTACCAGTCTCCTGCCGATTTATTGAAAATGTCCTGCACGATTTGGTCTAAAATCTGCGGAATCAATCGACTTTCTACCTGACTCAGTGTTTGATTTTGGGGAAAATCTTTAAAAAAGGAGAAAGATTGATCAAAGTTTTTTTCTTCATCCTTGTTATTAGTAAACTTCACTTGAATACTGATAGTGAGTCGGTTTAGAGCGGCTTGGTCATTGGAAGTAGGTGCTGCAGGAGTGACTTCATAGCCTACAATGCTTCCCTCAAGCTGAAGATCTCCATTGTTGGGCAACAACGCCAAATTGGTGTTTCGCTGGTAATATTCCTTCATTTTTTCGTTGAACTGCAAAGCTAAGTTTGCGGGTCCTCCAGCCGTTGCCATCGAAAAATTGTTGATCGTAACACTCTTAATATCGGACGCTAAGGTGGTTCCCCTAAAAGAATAAATTCCACAAGAGCTACAAACCCATGCCTGAAACAAACAAAGAACAACAACCCATCCTCGATACCTCAACATGTTATTCTTCTTCAATATCATATTGTTTGATTTTTCTGTATAAAGTTCGCTCCGAAATTCCCAACGCTTGTGCCGCATATTTACGTTTACCATTACTCCGCTGTAATGCTTTCACAATCATCTCTTTCTCTTTTTGTTCGAGCGAGAGTGATTCATCTTCGGCGGCTTCATGTGCGATGTCTTCTACATCATCGTAGGGTGAAATCTGAATAATGTTGGACGACGGATTGGTGATGGTAGATCCGCTACTGATAGTAGGTTGACTTGGCAGAAGTTTGGTTTCAGAGAGAGCTTTTCCAAAATTGCCATCCGCTTCTATGCCACTAAACAGCCCGTCGTGCTCCCGCAAAATATCACTACCATAGGCTTCATTGTTCAATACTTTTAGCACCAATTTTTTGAGATCATTGACATCTCGACGCATATCAAACAAGATTTTGTACAACAACTCCCGCTCATTGAATGATTCGGGATTGGCACTACCATTGTTCAAAGCACCGTGTAGGGTCACTGAGCGTGTAGAACTAGCATAATTAGGCAAATATTTGACCAAAGTCTGGGGCGTAATCGGGACTTTATTGTCGGCTTCCAGTATTTGTATTTGCTCGGCAATATTTTTGAGCTGACGAATATTCCCCGGAAAATTGTAGCTAATGAGCATTTCACGAGCTTCGGCTGTAAGGACAACAGGCGTGATACGATAGCGCTCGGCAAAGTCAGTAGTAAATTTCCGAAAAAGCATATCAATATCCGACCCTCGCTCACGAAGTGGAGGTACCGCAATAGGAACAGTATTGAGGCGATAGTACAAATCTTCGCGAAACTTACCCCGCTGAACTGCATCTATCAAATTGACGTTGGTAGCAGCCACTACTCTTACATCCGTTTTTTGAACCTTCGACGACCCTACTCGGATAAACTCTTTGTTTTCCAAAACCCGCAACAAACGTGCTTGTGTGCCGATGGGCATTTCGGCAATTTCGTCCAAAAAGATAGTACCGCCATTGGTGATTTCAAAATACCCCTTACGATCATCTATCGCCCCTGTAAAAGAACCTTTTACGTGTCCAAACAACTCTGAATCAATCGTTCCTTCGGGAATCGCTCCGCAGTTGATGGCGATAAAAGGCCCGTGTTTACGGGCACTTAAATTATGAATTATCTTTGAAAAAGATTCTTTACCACTTCCACTTTCTCCCGTAATGAGCACTGTCAAATCGGTGGCCGCCACCTGCATAGCTACGTTGAGAGCATAGTTGAGAGCAGGAGCATTTCCGATGATGCCAAAACGGTTTTTAATGGATTGTATTTCGGGATTTGAAAGCATTTAGCAAACCAAAAAATGACAAATAAATTTTAAGAAAGTCCACTAAGCAGGTACTTCTTCTACTACTTTTCCAATCAAAGTAGCCGACGAACACTCTGTCACTAATACATGAACGTAATCTCCCTTTTTGTAATGCTCTCTTGGAAACACCACCACTTTATTTTGGTCATTTCGACCACACAAATCTGCATCCGAACGTTTAGAAGGGCCTTCTACAAGTACTTTATGGACTTTACCTAGCGCCAATTGGTTACGCTCAGCTGAATGCTTAAGCTGCACCGCAATCACTTCTTGCAAGCGACGCTTTTTGATATCTTCCGGAATATCGTCTTTGTATTTTTTGGCAGCGGGTGTACCAGGTCTTTCGGAGTACGCAAACATATAAGCGTAGTCATATTTCACGTATTCCATCAGCGTGAGCGTGTCTTGATGCTCTTCTTCTGTTTCGGTACAGAAACCCGTAATCATATCGGTCGAAATACCGCACTCTTCGCCCAAAATCTCACGAATTCGGTCGATTTTCTGCACGTACCACTCGCGGTCATAGGTTCTGTTCATAAGCTTCAATACCCGACTATTACCACTTTGGGCTGGTAAGTGAATGTACTTGCAGATATTTTCGTACTTCTTCATGGTCCAAAGTACATCATCTGTAATGTCTTTGGGGTGAGAAGTGCTAAACCGAACTCTTAAGTCCGGACTGACCAAAGCCACCATTTCCAACAATTGGGCAAAATTGACCGTAGTCACATTTTCGTTCTCTACAATTTCGTCTTGTGGCTTTATTTTACCTTTTTCGCTCTTCCACTTATAGCTATCTACATTCTGCCCTAGCAGGGTCACTTCACGATAGCCTTCTGCAAAAAGCTGACGAGCTTCTTCTACGATGCTAAAAGGATCACGACTACGTTCACGCCCACGAGTATAAGGCACCACACAAAAACTACACATGTTGTCGCAACCACGCATGATGCTAATGTAGGCCGTAATACCGTTGGAATTCAGGCGGATGGGTGAAATATCGGCGTAGGTCTCCTCGCGGGATAAAAATACATTGACGGCTTTTTGTCCCGTTTCGGCCTCTTCTACCAGCCGTGGCAAATCACGATACGCATCAGGTCCAGCCACGATGTCTACCATTTTTTCTTCTTCCAAAAGTTTAGTTTTCAAGCGTTCGGCCATACATCCTAGCACGCCAATCACCAACCCCGGACGTTTTTTCTTGAGGTTGTTGAGCTGCTGAAGCCTATTCCTAACTTTTTGCTCGGCATTGTCGCGAATGGCACAAGTATTCAAAAAAATCACATCGGCACCATCTTCGCTAGAAGTAGTAGCAAAATCAGCATTGCGCATCACAGCCGCCACTATTTCGCTATCCGAAAAATTCATCTGACACCCATAGCTTTCGATAAAAAGCCTTTTTTTGTCAACTGTTAGCTCTTCTTCGCTTACTTTGACAATCTCACAGGCTTCTTTGTCTGTTTCCGAAAGTATTTTTAATGTTGAAGTAATCATTTTCTTAGTCAATGTCGTTAGTCCATGTAAGAGCTATTTATATAAAGGCTCTCCAAGAAGTGCCGCAAAGTTACGAAAGAATCACTGAAAAAACTGACAAAGTGTCAGGGTTTAACAAAATTTAGTAAAATGGGGCGTTTTTAATTCAACTGTTTCTGAAGATACCTCAAAGATACTCGTCTTGGAAAGCACGATAAGCCCGTTGAAGCTCTTGATAAGTTTTTGTATTTTGCTGGTTTAAGGCCAGTTGCATTCCTTGAAGATACATTTTTTCAGCTTCTTCGAGAAACTCCATCTCAGCAAACAACGCCGCAGCATGGTAGTAAGTAGGCAAATAATCAGGATGTTTTTCCAAAAGCATCCGAAAATATACCTCGGCTTGATGGGCATCGCTATTTTGATATTCCATCGCTAAGGCATACATATTGAAAGGATCGAAAGGATCTTCTTCAAAAAACTGTAGTAATAATGTAAGGCGGTTGTTATTCATAAAAAATTATTATGCAAGCATACTATTTTTAAAAACCTTGTTTATATTCGCACCAACAAAATAAATCTTCTAAAAGTTATATTTCAAACCATCTGAATAAACCCATGAAAATTTTAGTTTGTATAACCAATGTCCCAGATACATCAGCCAAAATTAGTTTTACTGATAACAATACCAAACTCAACAAAGCAGGAGTTCAATATATGATAGGCCCCTATGATGATTATGCTTTGGCACGAGCAGTGGAGCTAAAAGAGAAATCTGGAGGCAGCATTACTGTTCTGAACGTAGGCGAAGCCGACAGTGACCCACAAATTCGGAAAGCACTGGCGATTGGTGCTGACGATGCTATCCGCGTCAACTGTGACCCTCAAGATTCTTATTTTACTGCGGCACAAATCGCAGCCGTGGCCAAAGACGGGAATTATGACCTGATACTTATGGGACGTGAATCTATCGATTTCAATAGTGGAGTCGTGCACGGATTGGTAGGAGAAATGCTCGGAATCCCGTCGTTTTCGCCCGTGATGAAACTTGATATAGAAGAAAATACCGCCAAATTTGCCCGCGAAATAGAAGGAGGTAAAGAATACCTCGAAGCGCCTCTGCCGTTGGTATTGGGCTGCCAAGAGCCTATCGCCGAGTGGAAAATCCCAAACATGCGTGGTATCATGACCGCTCGTACCAAACCCCTCAAAGTAGTAGAGCCTGTCGATGTAAACAATCTTGCTTCGCTTACGGCTTATAGTTTGCCCGCACCAAAAGGGGCGTGTAAAATGATACCTGCCGACCAAGCAGAAACGCTCATTACCCTTCTAAAAACAGAAGCAAAAGTATTGTAACTACAGTAACACCTGTCTATCAAACACTTACTTTATTAAATCTTTGATCTTTATGTCGGTCTTAATATTTGTAGAATTAGATAACGGAAGTATCAAAAAAACTTCTCTCGAAGCCGTAGCCTACGGAGCGGCGGTAGCCCAAACCCAAGGTACTAGTGCCACTGTTTTGGCCATTGGCAATGCCGATTCAAGTGAACTTGCCAAAGCGGGAGCGTATGGCGCTAACAAAGTCCTCCACGCCAACGACGCTGCACTTTCCAACGAAAACGCGATGGCTTATGCAAGCGTACTAGCAGCAGCAATTCAGCAAGAAGGCTCCAAAATCGTCATTTTGCCAAAATCTGGGCTTTCTGACGCAATGGGTGCACGTGTAGCAGCCAAATTGGGGGCAAGTATCGTTTCGGGGGTTACCGAACTCCCCGACCTCAGCAATGGCTTCCAAGTAAAGCGTAGCATTTATACAGGCAAAGCCTTTGCCACTGTCGAAGTAAAAGGTGATATCAAAATATTGGGAATCAAGAAAAACGCCATAGAAGCCCAAGAAGGTAGCGGAACTGCAACCATCGAAAGTTTCAGTCCAAGCTTGCCAGAGGGCGATTTTACGGCCAAAGTCATCAACCAAGAAAAAGCCAGTGGAGAGCTATCACTTACCGAAGCCGATATTATCGTTTCGGGAGGACGTGGTATGAAAGGCCCAGAACACTGGCAACCCCTACTAGATTTGGCGGAAGCATTGGGAGCAGCCACGGGATGTTCAAAACCAGTTTCTGACCTAGATTGGCGCCCTCACCATGAGCACATCGGGCAAACCGGTATCAAGGTAGCCCCCAATCTTTATATTGCTTGTGGTATTTCGGGAGCCATTCAACACTTAGCAGGCGTCAATTCATCCAAAGTGATTGTGGCCATCAACAAAGATCCCGAAGCACCTTTTTTCAAAGCAGCCGATTATGGTATCGTAGGAGATGTATTTGACGTTTTACCACGACTTACCAAAGCCGTCAAAGAATCAAAATAAGGTTTAGGGCTTTTGCGTCAACGAAACTCTCTGATACGGGAACGCTAAAAGCACCTTCCGATGTTAATAAGCCTACGGAGAATGGAAAAACTTTCCTTTTTCTCTGTAGGTTTATTATTTTTGCATCCTCTCAAGGGGAATCCGTTATCCGTTATCACCCTGTGGAGGATTTGATAACAGATATTAACATAAATACAGTAGTGGAAAAAATAAAATTGGAAATTTTGGGGCTCTCACCGAGCCAATCACAGGCTGGCTCTTTTGCACTGGTACTTGGAGAAGAGTATGGAAATCGCCGCTTGCCGATTATTATTGGCATGTTTGAAGCGCAGGCTATCGCCATCGAAATCGAAAAAATCCAGCCCAATCGTCCCATGACCCACGACTTGTTTAAGTCGTTTGCCAAGGCATTTAATTATTCAGTCAATGAGATTATAATTTCAGACTTGCGCGAGGGAATATTTTTTGCCCGCATTTACTGTTCTGACGGTGTAAGAGAAACGGTGATTGACGCTCGCCCTTCAGATGCGATTGCGATTGCGCTCCGTTTCAATGTACCTCTCTATACCTACGAAACCATCTTATCAGAAGCGGGAATTGTATCAGGGACTCAAAACGAACCCGAAGACGCGATTGAAGAGCTTGTACAAAGTCCCAAGCCTCGCTCCCTCAACGACCAACTCAAAAACATGAGTTTGGAAGATTTACAACGTATCCTCGATGAAGCTCTTTCAAACGAAGAATATGAGAAAGCGGCTAAAATTCGGGACGAGATTACGCGTCGTAATTAAGCATACATAATGATAGCATTCTCATAATAAAAGCCCTGACCATAAAAATCAGGGCTTTTATTATGAGAAATACCTTCCCAATTTTAGTGTTATTTCTTCTTTCCTTTAGGCAATATCGCCGGAACAGGAATTTTGGAAGCAAATTCGGCTGCGCCTTTTTCAATAGCATCTTTAAAAAACGAGAACGAAGGGTCGCCACTCGATTGTCCTAAGTCAAGGGCTTTTTTGGCAATAGGAGCGGCTTCCGCAAAATTCCCTAGTTTACCTAAAATCTGCGCCTTGGTCCATAGATTACGGAAAGTTTCTTTGTAAGCCACCGCCTGATTGACCATCGACAATGCTTTTTGGAGATTGATTCCTTTGCCGAGTAAATAATTAGCTCCTGCATTCATGTTGTTGGCACTTGCTTCGGCCGCTTTGTCAATGGCCATTTCTACCATTTTAGTAGTGTTTGTGGCAAGTTTCGTACTTACTTTGGTCTGCGCCCACATTATATCAAGATTGGCAGTAGAATCCGTAATATCCGAAAACCCAATCGCAAATGTTTCGGTAGTGGGTGCTTGCGTAGGTTTTACATTTACGCGTACCACATCATCTGCTTGTTTGTATTGTTCAGGAGCAGTAGCAGCAGACTTATTGATAATGAGCGTCCAAGTGTCGGCATTAGGAATGCTATACAAAAAGTACTTGCCAGCTGGTACATTTTGGCCTTCGAGCATAATATCGGTCGAAAATTCAATAGCTGTTGCTTGGTTGGCACCTGTCCGCCAAAACTGTCCATAAGGAACAAGCTTGCCAAAAATCTCCCGACCTTTCATACTTGGACGTGAGTACTTTACCGTAATATCCGTAACACCCACACCCTGCATTATGGTAGCAGATGAGCTAGGCTGAGGGGTACGAATCTGGGCAAAACTAAAGGTAGAAGCAGCCAATAAGGCTAGTAAGGTCAATGATTTCTTCATGATTTTTAGCAGTTTTGTTTCAAATTTTTGGAGTTTGTGGCGCGAATATAAGTAAAAGAAGTCGATAGGCCGCTAACTCTATATACTATTAAAACTTTCATAAAATGAAACGTAATCAATTGCTCACCCTTCTTAATCAACATATACCTTTTGACAAAGATGAGCATCAAATGTGGCAAGACACCCTTCAGTTTGTCACCCAAAACCCCGACTGTTTTGAGCGATGGCTCGCTATTGGCCATGTGACTGGCTCGGCTTGGGTGGTTGATTCTAGCTCCCAAGTGGCCCTGTTGATGCATCATCAAAAACTCGACCGCTGGTTTCAGCCGGGTGGACATGCAGATGGCGAATCTGATATTTTGAAAGTAGCTCTCAAAGAAGCCCAAGAAGAAACAGGACTCCACGACATCAGGGCCGTATCCTCCCAAATCTTTGATGTGGACGTACACCTCATTCCTGCCAATTCCAAAGAAGCGGCCCATTTCCATTACGATATTCGTTTTTTGTTTGAAGCCAATAGCCAAATTCCTCTCCAGCAAAACAATGAGTCAAAAGCGCTTGCTTGGGTACCTTATACGAAGATACACGAGTACAATAGTTCACCTTCTATCATGAGAATGGTAGAAAAAATGAGAATAAGTAATTTTTTTGAGTAAAAAATAGGTATATAAACTCTATTTTTTTACTTTAGTGACCGTATTCCAACAATCGATAAAATTATAACATGAAATTCTTTACATCCTTTCGCATAGGCGGTTGGATAGTGCTTTTTGTCATGAGCACCCATTTGCTCAACGCACAAACAGCCAAGGAAGACCGCAACAACCATCCCAAGCCTCAAACAATCGACAAGATTCAATTGCGCCGTGCTGCTCCTTTTGTCTATTCACCTCATATTTCGTACAAAGAACAGCGACAAATGCAATTGGCTAAAAAGAAAATGGGTGGTATAACTTTTGTGGTCAAATCCCGCCGTACTACTTCTGCTAATTACAAACAGCAAAATTTTCAGCCAAAATCCCGTCTTTCTTCAAGTACCGAACGGTTCGTGGCTGATAGTAGCGCCCCTTTTGTGAGGTATGAGTTTTCTGATTCTCTAAGAGCTAGCAATCGATAATGGGGGATTTTGATAGTGGAGGTGCCGAGTTATTCAAAAAAAGGCGAACTTTGCACCTCCACTAATCCTAATACATTAATTCTGTGTAGGTAAAACAAGTGCTAGCGCACTTACTGCCCGCCCATTGATTGTTTTATGAATACTCCTCTGATTGCCCCCTCTGTGTTGGCCGCCGATTTTGCCAATTTACAGCGCGACGTAGAAATGCTCAATCGAAGTGCTGCCGATTGGATTCACGTAGATATTATGGATGGCGTTTTTGTGCCCAATATTTCTTTTGGTCTTCCTGTCACAGCTGCCATCAAAAAACACGCACAAAAGCCACTAGACGTCCATTTGATGATTGTTCAGCCCGAGCGATATTTAGAAGCTTTTCGTGATGCGGGTGCCGAAATCTTGACAGTGCACTACGAGGCTTGTCCTCATTTGCACCGCACTATTCAACATATCAAATCGCTAGGAGTCAAAGCTGGCGTAGCTCTCAATCCTCATACGCCCGTGAGTGTATTACAAGATATCATTCAGGATATAGATTTGGTGCTGATTATGTCGGTAAATCCGGGTTTTGGTGGGCAAAAATTCATCGAACGTACCTACGAGCGTGTCCGTCAACTTGCGGCTTTGATTGCTGAATCAGAAAGTCAAGCCATTATTGAGATAGACGGAGGTGTCAATCAAGACAATGCTCCCCTACTCTATCATGCAGGTGCACGCGCACTCGTAGCAGGAAGTTTTGTATTTTCGGCTCCCGACCCCGAAGCAACTATTTCTAATTTAAAGAAATTGTGGTAACAAAGTAGCAATGACGTCTCAATCCTAAGACGTCATTGCTGTCTATTGGGTATTAAGCCATTCTTAAACCCCAACAATCTTCTCCGTATCCTTTAAAATGCAAACGATTTTAGACACACTATTAATCGTTGATTTTGGGATGATTGGCGTTTAGTCGCCAATCATCCACCTACTATTCTTTATAGCAATCAAAATCCCTCTACTTTTATTACTAATATTTCAAAACAATATCCAAGTTTCCTATTTTTGTAGGGAGTTCGCATTCCCATAAAACAACAATGGAAGATACAAACCTAGCAGATAGTCAGTCATCCGACGAACAAGGGCTTTGGCTCGCTTTCAAACAAGGCGACCGAGAAGCGTTTGAGCTTATCTACCGAAAGCATATCAATCCATTGATTAGTTATGGATACAAAATCACTTCTAACCGTAGTCTAATTCAAGACTGTATTCAAGACTTGTTTGTAGAATTATGGGAAAGTCGCGAGCGACTCACCGACGCCTCCTCTATCAAATATTATTTGTTGAAGTCGTTGCGTTATAAGCTCATTCGAACCTTACAGCTCACCCCTATCCAAGATATTCAGGAAATAGATATTGAGGCAAGTGATGATAATTTTGAAACAAAACTTCTAGCAGACGAAATCGCTACCCAACAAGCCCTGAAACTCACTAACGCGCTCCAACTCCTCCCCAAACGCCAACGCGAGGCCATTCATTTACGTTATTTCCAAGAAATGAACAATGAAGAAGTGGCTCATATCATGGGAGTGGGCTATCAGTCGGCTTGTAAATTTATCTACACAGGACTCAAAACTCTCCGCGATTTGATGCAATTATCGGCCGTGATTTCTTTTCTATTAAAATTTTAAAAAAATTCTTCAAAAAATGGATTAAAAGTCGGGGTTTTCTGCACTGGGCTATAGAAAACACCAAATATTCATGGATAAGGACTATTCCCGATTTGAAATTGAAGATTTTGCTTTTGATGAATCTTTCCGCCGCTGGGTAAGCGGCAAGGATTCTTCTGTCCGCGCTTTTTGGGAGTCTTATCTTGAATCAAACCCTCACCAGACAGACGTTATTTTAGCAGCCCGCCAACTTGTATTAGATTTACAAAACGAATCATCTTTGACCGATGACCCAGAATTAGCAGAGTCGATTTGGGACAATGTACAAGAGCGAACACAGCCCAAGCAAAAAGTATTTTGGCTCCAAACCTCCCGCTGGTACATGGCTGCTGCCGCCGTATCTATGCTGATAGTGATATCGGCTAGTGTGTGGTGGCTACGTCACTCACCCAAACAAGTAAGTTTAAATTCACCACTTTCTTCTCAGCAAGACAGCACTTTATATACCGAACGCGTCAATACCCAACAAAAAACGATGACGCTCTATTTGGAAGACGGGAGTTTGGTGACTTTAGAAAAAAATAGCCGTTTGATTTATCCTAAAAAATTTGGTCCGTCGAGCCGGATTGTGCATTTGAGTGGTAAAGCTTTTTTTGATATTACCCGAAATCCCGACCGTCCTTTTTTAATTTATGCCAACGAAACCGTCACGAAAGTATTAGGCACAAGCTTTACCATTAGCGCTTATCAGCATGATAGTGAGGTGATTGTGGCAGTAAAATCAGGCAAGGTGTCTGTTTTCCCGAAAAAAGACTTTGACAAATCCCCCCAAAACAGCGTGGCGGCAGGAGTAGTGCTTACGCCCAATCAACAAGCAGTGTTTTCGCGCAAACAAGAACAATTTAATAAGACTCTAGTCGAACAACCAATCTTGTTGACTTCCAAAGAAAGCAACATGTTTGACTTCGACAACAAACCCCTCGCAGAAGTGTTTGGGGTACTTGAAAAAGCTTATGGCGTAGAGATTGTATATGATGCTGACTTGGTCGTAAATCGCTCACTTAAAGTAAGTTTTGACGATGAGTCTTTGCAAGAAAAACTAATGATTATCTGTAATACAATGGATTTGTCGTATCAAATTGTAGACGCAAAAGTGCTTATTGAGAAGAAAAAGTAAATTTTTTGCTAACCCAAAACCCTCTAATTGATGCAATAAAAAACCTACTAAAACAAGAGGCCGGTAGCGTAGGAACACTACCGGCCGAAAGACGTCCCCCTACATCTTTGGCCGGATAAGGGGATGTTTTGCTCACTGATTCAATCAAGTAAACAACAAAACATTCAAAGGTATGAAAAAACATCGACTCATCGTCGAAACTGTTATTGCTATGCTTAAATTTTCCTGTTTTCATATATTAGTGGCAATGGTGAGCTTTGGAATAAGCATCGCCAAAGACAGTAATGCGCAGGAAATTTTGGAACGCCCTGTTTCCGTAGAAATCATAAGCAAAGATGTCCAAACGGCGCTACAATTTGTAGAAAAATCAGCAAAGGTTAAATTTAGCTACGAACCCGCCCTCTTACCGAAGGGAGAAAAAATCAACCTTGTCGTCAAAAATGAACGACTTTCGGCGGTTTTGGAGAAACTGCTGAGACCTCTTCGGCTCGTGTACACTACGTCTGGTAAATACATTATTTTGACCAAAGAGACCAAACAAAGTTTTCTGGAAGTAGAAAGAAAACCCGAGCCCGAAATGTGGTTGTTTGAAAAAACGATTACTGGCACCGTTTCCGACGAACGAGGTCAGGGTTTACCCGGCGTAAGTGTTTTGGTAAAAGGTACCCAACAAGGAACAAGTACCGATGTCAACGGCAAGTATAAACTCATTCTCGGCGACGCTCCTACCACTTTGGTCTTTTCGTATGTAGGATATGTAAGTCGAGAAGTAGTAATTGAAAACAGAACAGCGCTTGATATTCAGCTCCTTCCAGACGAAAAGGCACTCACTGAAGTGGTGGTAGTAGGGTATGGTACCCAGCAAAAAGAAGATATTACGGGGGCGATTGCGACGGCTTCTGCCAAAGAACTTCGCGACCCGCCAGTTGCCCAAGTCGCACAGATGCTACAAGGTAAGCTAGTAGGGGTGCGCATTGACCAAGTAAGCGGACGCCCTGGCGAAGGAATGAACATCAAAGTGAGAGGCTCCGTGTCAATTACGGCAGGTGCTAACCCGCTATATGTAGTTGACGGAATGCCGATTACGGGCGATATCAATACCATCAATCCCAACGAAATCGAAAGTATCAGTGTGTTGAAAGACGCGGCAGCGTCGTCGCTTTATGGTTCGAGAGCGGGCAATGGAGTAGTGTTGATTCAAACCAAAAAAGCCAAAGCTGGAAAAACCCTCATTGATTTTAGTTCTTATTATGGCTTTACTCAAATACCAGAGGCCCGCAGATTGAAAATGATGAATGCTGAAGAATATGCTCAGTTTCAGAAAGAAATAGCCGAATCCAACGGGCGTGCAGTCAATCCAGCTTTTCAGAATCCCGCTCAGTATGCCGGAAAAGGTACTGATTGGTACGATGTAGTGACCCGCACAGGTGCTATTCAAAGCCACAACCTTTCCATTAGTTCGGGTACCAAAAACTTTTTAACATCGGTCACAGGGGGGTATTTCAAAGAAGAAGGCGTAGTGGTAGGGACGGGTTTTCAGCGACTTTCATTACGCGTCAATTCTCTTTTTACCCCTAGTGAAAAAGTAAAAATTGGATTCAACCTAGCTCCCAACTTCGCTTCTAATACCAATTTTGCTACCGACGGCGGACCTTATGGTACCGAAAACATCATTTCGGGAGCATTGGCGACTAGCCCATTAGCCAGTCCTTACAATGCCGACGGGAGCCTCGCCCTTACCGCTTCCGACCCTGCCTCTTTTGGCAATCCTAATTGGCTAAGAGTGGCCCAAGAAAAAGTATATCGCAACAAAACGCATTCGTTGCTCTCCAATGCCTACGTCGAATACGAAATCATCAAAGGATTGAAAGCCAAAACAACCGCCAATGTGCAGTTGAGCAACAACAACATTTTTCAGTTCAATCCGTCAACGATTGGGGTTTTGTTTACACCTCCACCACGTATTCCGAGTGGTTCTGACAATACTACCCGTATGTATAACTGGGTGAATGAAAACTCGTTGACGTATCAAACCGAATTTGAAGGACATCAAATTGATGCCTTGGTAGATTTCACAGCGCAACGTTTTCGGAGTGACAACAACGTGATTTCGGGCACCAACTACCCCGATGATAAAATCCAAGCGGTAAGTGCCGCAGGTAGGGTGGTAGTGACGAGCAATGTACAAGAATGGGCTTTGCTTTCTTACTTAGCCCGTCTTAATTACAATTACAAAAGTAAGTATCTACTGACGGCGTCGGTACGGCGTGATGGTTCTTCGCGGTTTGGCCCAAACAATCGTTGGGGAAATTTTCCTTCTGTATCAGTTGGATGGATTGTTTCAAAAGAACCCTTCTGGACCCTGACACCCGTTTCATTTTTGAAGTTAAGAGCGAGCTACGGAATCACAGGAAACTTTGAAATCGGTAATTATTCATTTCGGTCAACGGTCGGGTCGGTCTTTTATGCTTTCGGGAATTCTATGTTTCAGGGCAGAGCAGCCAACAACCTAGGTGACAACAATCTAGGATGGGAGCGCAAGAAGCAATTTAACATTGGGGCAGATGTATATCTTCTGAACGACCGTTTCCAAATAACGTATAACTATTATCGTACCATCTCCAGCAATTTGCTTTACAATGTCTCAGTTCCGGTTTCTTCTGGTTTTAGCAGTATTCAGACCAATATCGGCGAATTGAAATTTTGGGGTCACGAAATAGGCATCAATACCACCAATATTCACAATGAGCACTTTAGCTGGAATACCTCCCTCAATATGTCGTTTGACCGCAATCGAGTAGAAAAACTATCTACCGAAAAAACAACGGCTATTTACCAAGGAATGTCTAGTTATGGTTTTTTCAGTCATATTTCACAAATAGGTTCGCCAGTGGGACTGTTTTATGGAGCGGTTTGGGATGGGGTTTATAAAAATCAGGAAGAATTCAACACCTCTCCCAAATACGCTGATTCTCAAGTAGGTACTATCAAATACAAAGACTTAAACGGCGACGGAAAGATTACTTTTCCCGAAGATTATACCACTATTGGCACCCCGTGGCCGAAGTTTATCTTTGGGCTAACCAACCAAATACATTATGGAAACTTTGACCTCGGACTTACAATTACGGGCAACTACGGCAATCAAATATTGAGCCATTACGAAAACTGGCTCACCAATCTTGATGGTCCTTTCAACGTATTGGCAGAAGTAAAAGACCGCTGGAAATCTCCTTCTGACCCTGGCGTGGGCAAATATGGCAGCGTACAGCAAGGAACGACCTATCTTGAGCGCGACCGCTGGAGTACACGCTACCTCAAAGACGGTAGTTTTGTTTCGTTCAAAAACATTACGGTAGGTTATAATATTCCACTTAATAGCCGTACTATCCGCAACTTACGCGTGTATAGCAGCATTCAGAATGCGTGGGTCATTAGCAAATATCCGGGCAACCCTGAGGTCAACACTCGAAATGTATCGAGCGGCAACTCTCCCGGAGTCGATGAAGGTTCGTATCCTGTACCACGCACAATCAGTTTTGGACTTAACCTTGGATTCTAAAAAGAAGCACTATGAAAATCAGACTCATCGCCATAGGTATTTTGTTTTGTATGCTGAGTGCCTGTGATAATTTTTTGGATATTGCTCCCGAAACGTCCTTATCTTCCGATAGTTTTTTTCGTACTCAAGCCGATTTTGAACAGGCCGTAGGCGGGATTTATGCACCCCTTCAAGGTCTTTATAATCAAGATTGGATACTAAACGAAATGCGTTCTGACAATACCTTTTTTATTTATAATATCGCCCAACGCGGAGGAAAACAGCAAGAAGACCCCGCTACTTTTACGGTTGAGACCAACAACACCTATACTCTGGGAAAATGGACCAACAATTATCTCATTATTTCCCGAGCCAATCAGGTATTGAGTAAAATGGAAGAAGCGAGTTTTGAGACTTCCGTCAAAAACAACCTAAAAGGGCAGGCTCTTTTTTTGCGGGCATTTGCTTATTTTGATTTGGTGAAAAATTTTGGCGGAGTGCCGCTTTTTCTCCAACCGGCTACTTCTTACAAAGAGACCTTTCAACCCCGAGCTGAAGTAGCGGCTATCTATAAGCAAATCGTAGCTGATGCTTCCGAAGCCACAAAACTACTCCCTGCCAAAGCTGCGGCTGTAGGGCGAGCCACTGCGGGAGCAGCTTATACCCTCTTGGCCGATGCTTATATCAATCAGAAAGCTTGGGCGGAGGCCGAAACCGCGCTCAAAACCGTCACGACACTAGGCTATAGTCTTTTGCCTAACTACGGTGATATATTCAAACCTACCAATAAGGGCAATAGCGAAATGATTTTTGATGTTCAATACGCCGAAGGAACTTCACAAACAATTTTTAATGCCTTGCCTTACTTATTTATTCCTATCTTGTCCGACCCTTCGGTCATTACAGGGGTCAAGCCTGCTACTCAGCAGACTTACGGAGGTTTTAATGTGCCTACGCCTGATTTGCTCGCCGCTTATGAAGATACGATCAAAGACCAACGCTTTGCGGCATCTATCGGCTTTTATACGGGTACTTCTCCGTTGATAGGAATCAAATACGACCGAACACCTTACATCAAAAAATACCTACATCCACACGGCGTGTATGGACAAACTGCCGAAAATGGACCTATTTATCGCTATGCCGAAGTGTTGTTGATGCTTGCCGAAGTAGCCAACGAACAAAATCGGGTGAGCGATGCAGTGGGCTATCTCAATCAAGTACGTAAGCGTGCTGGTTTGTCAGATTTGACGAGCACAAGTCAGGCCGATTTGAGAGCTAAAATCCTGAAAGAAAGACAAATCGAGTTAGCATTCGAAAATAAACGCTGGCGCGATTTGGTACGGACAGGTCAGGCAGTAACGCTAATGTCGACGATTAGCACCAAGGTAAAGGCCAATCCTCAAGCATATTACTATCCCACGGGTAGTGCGCCTATTACAACGGCTTTTAATGTCAGTGAAAGAGATTTGCTTTATCCAATCCCGGTAAGTGAAATCATCATTAATCCTGAATTAAAACAAAACCCTGGTTACTAGCACTCACTAAAGGGCTTGCTTCTTTTGAAGAAGCAAGCCCTTTTCAAACCACATGATATGATAAGATTCGCAATTTTGATGAGCCTTGTGATAGGTTTTTGGGGAGGGTATCCTTCCAAAAAAGTATCCATTTTTGACGGAAAAACCTTCAACGGTTGGGAAGGAGATACCCTGCATACGTGGCGTATCGAAAACGGCACAATCGCCGCAGGCAAAGCAGGACAGAATGTGCCCCACAACGATTTTCTTTGTACTACACGTCGTTATGAAAATTTCATTTTACATCTTAAAGTAAAACTAACTGGTACTCAAGGATTTGTGAATGGAGGCATTCAGTTTAGAAGTGAAAGACTGACCAAACCCGCCTACGAAATGACTGGTTATCAGGCTGATTGGGGTCCCAAATATTGGGGAAGTCTCTATGATGAATCACGACGTAACGTCACTCTAGTACAGCCCGATTCGGCTCTGGTTACAAAATGGGTGAAACCCAATGACTGGAATACCTACGAAATACGAGCCGAAAAACGTCGCATTCGTTTGTATGTCAATGGACACCAAACCGTAGATTATACCGAAAAAGATGATAGCATTCCTCAATCGGGCCTGATTGCGCTACAAATCCACGGCGCAGGACATACCCAAGTAGCGTACAAAGATATTGTCATTCAAGAATTGCCCTAACGAAACTTTCATCCATCTATTTCTTGCATTTCTTATGAAACGTACATTTTGGAATATTTTCATATTAAGCTCGTTTTCGATTCTTTTCCTGACGGCTTATCATGACATGAGTCGTACTTCAAGCACATCGTCAGAAGACCCTTTTGATACTCCCCGCACCGTAAGTCAAACCCCCAATACCGTGCCCCTTTCACCCGAAGAGAGCATGAAAACCTTTAGAGTACCCAAGGGTTATAAATTGGAATTAGTAGCAAGTGAACCCATGATTTCGGAGCCAGTGGCATTGGCTTGGGACGGCAACGGGCGCTTGTATGTAGCTCAGATGGAAACTTACATGCAAACCGTATTGGCCGATGGGCAAGACCAACCCCGCAGTCGAATCATGCGTTTGGAAGATACTGATGGTGATGGTAAAATGGACAAAAGCACCGTTTTCCTTGACAAACTTTTACTACCAAGGGCGATATTGACCGTAGGCAAGGAGTTGTTTGTGAACGAAACCAATACTTACAATATCTACGCTTATAGCGATACCAACGGCGACGGCAAAGCGGATAAGAAAAGGATAGTATATGAAAACAAACGCCAAGCCTTCGGGAATGTGGAGCACCAACGAAGTGGCCTAGATTGGAACCTCGACAACTGGATTTATGAAACCATCGACCCTATTCGGTATCGTTATAAAAACGGACGTCTCCAAGCCGACACCCTACCCAATCCTGCGGGGCAGTGGGGGCTTACTCACGATGATTATGGGCGAGTATATTTTAGCCGAGCGGCCGCAGGTGTGGCAGCATCGGGCTTTCAGATAAATCCTAGCTATGGATTACTTGACTTTGCCGATGCCCTCGAAAAAGATTTTAGCCAAGTCTGGTCTACTATCAAAACCCCCGATGTCAATGGAGGGCCTAAAACCCTGCGCCCCGATAGTACGATGGCTACTTTTACTTCTATCTGTGGGCAGTCTGTCTTTAGAGGCGACCGTCTTTCCAAAAGTATTCAGGGAGATTATATTGCTGCCGAACCCGTAGCACGAGTCATAAGGAGAGCCAACATTGAGAATCGAAACGGAAAAATCTTTCTTTCAAACGTTTATCAGGAAGATGAGTTTGTATCCTCTACCGACATGAACTTTCGCCCCATCAATACCTACACTGGTCCTGATGGCTGTTTGTATATTTTGGATATGTACCGAGGTATTATTCAAGAATCTACATGGGCACAGCCCGGAAGCTATCTTTATGACCAAATCAAATCGAAAGGGCTTGACAAAAACATTCAGCGAGGACGTATCTATCGGCTTGTATATGATGGCATAAGTCCCGAAAAAGCACCCAAAATGCTGAGCGAATCGACTCAAAAACTCATCCATCATCTCAATCATCCCAATGGCTGGTGGCGCGACAATGCCCAAAGGGAAATCATTATCAGAAATGATAAATCGGTAACTCCCCTCCTCCAACAAATAGCATTAGGTCAAAAAAGTATTCTTACAAAAACACCTTCCGATTTGGCACGAATACATGCACTATGGACACTGGAAGGACTAAGCACACTTGACAAATCGCTTTTAGTGAAGCTTTTAGCTGACCCAAACGCCGAAATGCGCAAAATGGCCGTGTGGGCAAGTGAGTCGCTTATCAAAAAAAATGACCCTCAAATTTTGGAAAAATTATCATTGCTCCAAAACGACGAAAGTTATGATGTATTGGCACAATTACTCACCTCTATTTCTCTCAGCAAAACACCAAAAGCTACTGAAATTGCCTATGCCATTTTGAGCAAACATTCAAACAATGAGTTGCTCACAGACATCAAAAACACATTGCAAAAAACCGAAGAATCTAAAAAAATAGGCAGTGGCCGATTGTATGCCTTAAACCCAACCGACCGACAACGAGTAGTAGAAGGAAAACAAATTTTTCAATCCTTGTGCGCTACTTGTCATGGACTCTATGGAGAAGGCTCTCCTGCTAAGACCGCCCCACATTTGGCTGGTAAATTTAAACTGCTTGAAAATCGCAACGAAGTCATCAAAATCATGCTACATGGGTTGACTGGGCCCGTAGATGGTGTCACCTATCATGAATTGATGCCTCCTATGGGAACCAACAGCGATGAGTGGATTGCTTCCGTCTTAACTTATGTCCGCTTTGACTTGTGTATGCAGAGTTTTCCACAAATATCAGAAGGCTACCTAAACAATTTTGTAATCGTAAAACCCGAACAAGTAAAGGCTATTCGGGAAAAAAATGGCAATAGATCTAAACCTTGGACGTGGGAAGAACTTTTTGCGGAAAAGAAACAAGGACGCTAGGTTTATGTTGTCGCAAAAGAGATAGGGGCTATCTATTTATTCCCCAAAAAGTGAAATCCTCTATCTCTTTTACAAGCCATATTCGCTCCAAACATTCCACAAATAAATCGTAAATTGCGAGCCACATCAAGCTTCGCAAACCATGAAATACAGTTGGTCTTTAGTATTTATCTTTCTTCACTTTATTGCCAAATCACAAACGGTCTCGGTAGATACCTTTGCGGTACAACTAAAGCAATATCCTTATCCACAACTTATTGATGTAAGAACACCCAAGGAATTTGGCGAGGGGCATTTGCCCGGAGCTATCAATATCGACTCCCAAAGCAAGGATTTCACCAAAAGCCTTGCTAATTTAGATAAAACTCAACCCATTTTTGTGTATTGCTTGTCCGGTGGACGCAGTAGCACGGCTATGGCCAAACTCCGCAAACTTGGCTACACCAATGTGCTAGATTTACAGGGGGGATATTTGAAGTGGGCTTCGCGTATGATGCCAGTCGAAGGGATTGCCAAATCTAGTGCACAACCTGAATGGCCCGAAACCCGGTTTGATAGCCTTATTCACGCTCGCTCTTTGGTACTTGTAGATGTGTATGCGCCTTGGTGCGGCCCCTGCAAAAAAATGGCACCGATTATTGACAAACTCTCGACCGAAATGGCCTCTACTGTCAAGATAGTCAAACTCAATGCTGACACCGAAAAACCTTTCATGGCCACTTACAAAGTAGAAGAGTTACCTACGTTGCTCCTTTTTGAAAATGGAAAACTCCTCACTCGTCAGACAGGTTTTCATAATGAAGCAGCCTTACGAGCCTTGATTAAACAAAAACCTTAATCATACCAATCGTAAAACCCGTTTTTGGGCGTATATAATAAAGTGCATCCCACAAGGGAGTGTAACTCATTCTTTGTTTGAATATTGAATCCAAGATTTAGATGCAGATGATAAAAGGAATTGGCGTTTTGATATTAGCAATATGGGTAATTTGTGGTTGTGAGTCCACAAACTCCACTGCCAAAAACAACAAAATCATGAAAGACTCACAGCATCCTGAGAACCCCTATTATTCTCGAACCGATACCGCCAAACTCCATATATCAGATACCGAATGGCGGAAAGTATTGCCCGATAGCATTTATGAAGTAGCTCGCAACAAAGCCACCGAAAGGGCTTTTACGGGCAAATACTGGAACTATACAGGCCACGGAACTTACTATTGTGCTGCCTGTGGCAATGCTTTGTTTCGTTCGGGAGCAAAATTTGCCAGTACTTGTGGCTGGCCTAGCTTTTTTGAAACAATGCGTCCCAACAGCGTCATCTATACACCCGACCACTCTTATGGTATGAACCGAATCGAAGTTTTATGCGGTCGTTGTGAAGCACACCTAGGTCATTTGTTTGACGATGGCCCTGCTCCTACTCACAAACGCTACTGTATGAATTCTATCGTGCTTGACTTCGTGCCAGATGATAGTACTCAGGTAGAAGCTTTTTAAAATACTTTCAACTACATATTGTCTGGCTCAATATGAATCAGGACATGCCCCAACTGAGGTAATTGACTCCTTAAAGTATTTTTGAGTTGATGCGCAATCTCGTGTCCTCGCCTTACCGTCAAGTCTCCTTTGACGGTGGCGTGTAAGTCCACATGGTATTTCAGTCCCGCTTTCCGAATAAAACATTTTTCGGTATAAAGTACTCCGTCAACTGTTAGCGCAATTTGTCTTATCTCCTCTACCAGGTCGTCATAAACATGCTCGTCCATGATTTCGCCTAAAGCAGGACGAAAAATAAGGTAGCTATTATATAAAATAAAACCCGAGGCAAAAAGAGCAGCCCAATCATCAGCGGTTTCGTAACCTTTTCCGAATATCAATGCTATCGTAATCCCCCCAAAGGCCGTCACCGACGTAATAGCGTCGCTACGATGATGCCACGCATCGGCTTTGAGGGAAGAGCTATTGGTTTCTTTGCTTTTTTTAAGTACAATCTGAAACGAAATTTCTTTCCAAATGATAATTCCGCCCAACACAAACAAAGTCCAAGCCTTAGGCAGTTCGTGGGGTGTTTGGATATTTTGGATACTTTCATACGCAATGATGGTAGCAGAAGTAATCAAAAACCCAACTACCACAAATGTAATCAAAGGTTCTACTCGCCCATGTCCATAAGGGTGATTTTGGTCGGCAGGTCGATTGGCGTATTTTAGACCAAAAAGCACCAATATTGACGAAAATATATCTGCGGTAGATTCGATAGCATCCGCAATCAAAGCATAAGAATTCCCAAAAAAACCTGCTAGCCCTTTGAGAGCTGCTAAAAGAGCATTGCCTACAATACTGAAATAAGTAGCCCGTATGGCGGTTTGTTCTTGTGTCATCTGCTTGTTTTTAAAATTACTTCTTTCCTCCCTCTTCGTTTATAGGTTATAAAGCTAGTAGTAGAAATTTATTATAGAAATTAAAGTTTTAAAAAATATTTTACATACAAATAATGAATAAATAATTTTTATTTTACATACATTTACACAATAAATACACCTATTTTATGAAAGGAACGCATTTAGGCGAATTTGAAGAGTTAGTTTTATTGACCATTGCTGCCCTTAGCAGCGAAGCATACAGCGTGGCGATTTGTGATGAATTAGAAAAACATACTGGACGCACCACCAAACTCGGGGTGGTTCATGCCGTACTCAACCGACTAGAAGAGAAAGGATTAGCCAAGAGCTACTTAGGAGAAGCCACCAACACTCGCGGCGGTAAACGTAAACGTTATTATGAAGTAACACAAGTTGGAAAAATCGCCCTTACCCACGCTCGCGACATTCGTGAAGGGCTTTGGCGGATTATTCCTGACCTTCATTTAGGAGGAGCGTTATGAATAATTCACTACCACCTAGCCCACCTCGCTGGGCGCAAAGGCTCCTTTTGTGGTATTGCCGGCCCGAACTCGCCGAAGATTTACAAGGCGACCTCAATGAGTTTTTTGAACGAAATCTACGCAAGCACGGGCTTTGGTATGCTTGTCTTATTTATTGGGTAGATGTCCTCAAATTTATTCGTTCTTATACGCTACGTACCCCTGAGTTTCACCTTTTATTTATCAATTATATCATGATTAACAGCTATTTTAAAACCTCGTTTCGTAGTTTGTCTCGAACCAAACTCTTTTCTTTCATCAATGTAGTCGGCCTTGCCATCAGTATGTCGGTAGGACTTTTGATGATTGCACTTTTGAGTGATTTACATTCTTATGATGATTTTCATGCGAAGAAATCCCGGATTTATCGCATCATTACCACGCTACATCCCAAGGGAAATGCCGATATAGATTTGGCTTCAAGCTCGGTATTGGCAGGCAAAAAAATCAAAGAATCTTTTCCCAACATTGAGAGTGTGACGCTCTTACGACGGGGCTTCGGTGGCGACGCCCAAGTCGGCGAGAGCATTGTACCAATAGGAGGTTTGTGGGCTGATTCTTCATTTTTTAAAGTATTTTCATTTACGTTGCGGGCAGGCAATCCTACCACAGCTTTACGTAATCCTTATTCGATAATATTGCCCGAAAAAACTGCTCATAAGCTCTTTGGTCATAGCGATGTTTTGGGCAAAAGTATTCGCTTCGATACCACTAATTATACCATCACAGGTATTATGGAAGATATTCCCAAGCTCTCCCACCTTCGCTTTGATGCGTTGGTATCATTTGCGAGTATAGATTTGAGAAATGCTGATTCCGATGGTCATTTTTTGAATTGGGATAATGTTTATTCAAATTATGCCTATGTGTTACTTCCAGAAAACGGTCATCTACACACCTTACAAACCAACCTAAATAAACTCTGCACCACCCAAAACAAACAACTGAAAGACTTACAGATTGAACTATCAGCCCAACCTTTGATGAAAATCGTGGTAGGCAATAATCTGGAAAACTCTATCGGCCCTACCATTCATCAAATGGCCATATGGATACTGGGAGGATTAGTAATAGTCGTTATTCTGTCGGCCTGTTTCAATTATACCAACCTATCGATTGCACGTTCGCTGCGTCGCTCGCGCGAAGTAGGTGTACGCAAAGTTATGGGAGCTTTAAGAGGTCAGGTTTTAGAGCAATTTATCATTGAGTCCGTTATTATTTCACTGCTTGCTTTCATGTTTTCTTTTTTACTCTTTTTGGTATTGAGGGAGCAATTTTTATCGTTGAATCCTAACCTAGACAACCTCGTATCGCTCAGAATTTCACTCAAACTTATTGGGTATTTTATTGTTTTTTCAATGAGTGTGGGCATCGTTGCCGGTTTTTTGCCAGCGTTGTTTTTTTCACGACTCAAAGCTCTACAAGTTTTGAAAGGAACCTCTTCAATTCAACTTTTCCGCCGAGTCACTTTGCGCAAGAGCCTCATTGTAGTTCAGTACACACTGTCGTTGATTTTTATCACAACTACTGTCATAGGTTATCATCAATACAAAAGCTTTTTAGTATTTGACTTGGGATTTTCGACCGAAAACATCCTGAATATCAAACTACAAGGCAACAAAAGCGAATTGTTACGGAAAGAATTGGCAGAAATTCCGGCCGTGAAAGGCATTGCTACTTCGCGGCTTGTGACGAGTTTGGGGAGTATTTATGGCACGATGATTAAATACCAAAGCCCCACCGATTCCTCCAATGTAGCACTCAATTTTGTGGATGAACGCTATTTACCTCTTCATGGACATCAATTACTAGCAGGTCGAAATTTCACATCCCATACCCACGAAAACAATAGCACCGAAATCATTGTAAATCAACAGCTTCTCAAACGTTTTGATATCACTCCTCAAAATCCTTCAAAAGCTTTGGGAGAGCAAATCAAAACCCTGGATGGTAAAAAATACACCATTGTAGGCGTCCTCAAAGATTTCCACTATGGTACGGTAGAGCGCAAAATTGAACCTTTCATGATGCACTACTCACCCGAAGAATCGGGGGGATATCTCAACCTCAAAATCAATTCTCAAGACTTACCCTCTACAATGAGTCGCATTGAGGAGGCATGGAAGCGAATCGACAAAACCCACCCCTTGGAAGCGCACTTTTATGATGATCAAATCCAAGAAGCCTATCAACAATTTTCGGTCATGGTAAAGGTAATTGGCTTTTTGGCATTTTTGGCAGTCATTATTGCATCGATGGGGCTATTTGGGATGGTAGTGTTTATGACAGAAACCAAACTCAAAGAAATTAGTATTCGAAAAGTAATGGGTGCAAACGAACCCTCTTTGATTTACTTTTTAAGCAAAAGTTTTATTGCGCTGTTGATACTTTCAGCGGTCATTGCTTTGCCACTTACCTACTTCTTCTTTGATAAAGTAGTCTTGGTCAAATTTGCTTATCATCAGCCTATTGGTTTGGGTGAATTAATGACAGGTTTTGTCATGGTAGTGGCTTTGGCTTGTATACTTATTGGAACCCAAACCCTCAAAGCTGCCCGTACTAATCCTGCCAAAGTGCTTAGAAATGAATAAAGCTGCTCTGTTATTTCTCTATTTTGACCTTTCATCATGAAGGGTCAAAATAGCAGTTTGCTACACTACGACAACTGCCGAGGCTTGCTTACCATCAAAGTCAGTACACTAGCTACCAACACTGCAAAAGCTAGCAAGATATAAGACGCATAAAAAGAACCCGTAAGTCCATTGAGATAGCCTACCAAATATGCCCCCACAAAAGACCCTAAAGCCCCCATACTATTGACTAAACCGATAGCACCTCCTACGACATTTTTAGGTAAAAGCTCCGTCAGAAGGGCAAAAAACGGCCCATAAGGTGCATACAAAGCGCCTCCTGCCAATACCAACAAAGCATAAGAAAGCCAGAAGAACTCACCTTTCAGCGCATAAGCACCTACAAAAGATACCGCTGCTATCAGCAAAAATGGCCAGATAAAAAGTTTACGATTTTGGGTTTTATCAGAATAGTAAGAAGCGCCAAACATCCCTACAATCGCCAAAATATAAGGCACTGCCGACAGCCAGCCCGTGGTGATAATGTCCATATTTTGCCTTGACTTAATGATAGAAGGGAGCCACATCACAAACCCATATACCCCCAAACTCCATAAAAAATAATGAATACATAAAAGAATAACGGCTTTAGACCGAAACGCCTGCCCATAATTTTTGACTGGTTTTATGGATTCTTGTTCTTTTTGTAAACGTTGTTCGAGCACTCCTTTCTCTTCCTCCGAAAGCCAAGTGGCTTCGCGTGGTGTTTCGGCAATCATTTTCCACCACACAAAAGCCCAAATGATACCCGGCACTCCTTGAATGATAAACATCCATCGCCAGCCTAAAGACTCAATAAGATACCCCGACAATACCGACATCCACAAAACCGTAACGGGATTACCCAAGATTAAAAAAGTATTGGCACGCGAACGCTCCTCTTTCGTAAACCACTGACTCAATAAAATAAGCATGGAAGGCATCACGGCACTTTCGACTACGCCGAGCATAAACCGAATCACTATCAACGAAGGGACATTGCTTACCATACCCGTAGCTGCGGCCAAACTCCCCCACAAAATCAGAGAAATGAAAATTAGTTTTTTTGCACTCTTATGTGAAGCATAGTGCGCTCCAGGTATTTGGAAAAAGAAATATCCTAAAAAAAATAGAGAACTAAGTAAAGAGGTAGTTGCTTTGGAGATATGAAGGTCTTCGTTCATTCCTCCTGCCGCTGCAAACCCAAAATTAGCTCTGTCGAGATAAGCAAGACTGTAGGTAATAAAAGCAATAGGAATAATGCGATACCAACGGATTTGGGGAAGAGGGCTAAGCATAACTAATAAAGCTAAGTAAGAGTAAAATTGGGAAAGTCTTTCAAAATAGCGCTGCGCTTTCGAGCAAAACTACAACTCTTTAAAAGGCACTAAGAGACGCAATTTCCCTAGCTGTTGGTAAAATAAACTTATATATACAAACTACTACATCACAATCATTTTTATTTTTACTAACTAAAAAACGACGAGCCACCATTGAAAAGCAATGGTGGCTCGTCGTTTTTAGAATACAATTGTCTATTGGGCAACTATCAGCTTAATCCCATCTAGTTGTTTGATAGTAACCAACTGTCCAGGAAGGATATCCTGACGATTTTCGGCCAGAGCAATCCATTCTGTACCACGATAAAAAACCTTACCTTCGCCTTCCGACGGAATCCGCTCTACTACAGTAGCTTTATCGCCCACATATTCAGAATATTCGAGAGATTTATCATTCCGTTTGAGGAGGCCTCTCAATGGTTTACGTAGGGCAAATAATGAAATCACTGATACAATCGAAAAGCAAAAAAGTTGAGCGTTGATGGTAGGAGTCAGCCCTACCCAAGTCAAAATAGCGGTCACAAATGCCCCTACGCTCAAAAACGCAAAAACAAACGTTATTGATAACAGTTCCGCAATCAACATTGCGGTTCCGATAATAACCCAAACTTGGGTGGACGTAATTTCCATTTTTCTTCAAATGTTAAAAGTTTGCACTTTCACTATCAATCAGGCTACATGCCTACAGCACTTTGCCTGCTGATGCCAAAGCAATACTCGGTGACAAACAACCTACTTTTGTTGCTGCTTTACCACACTCATTGCTGCCGCAATCATCGAAGACATATCTCCGAAATTGGCCGGCAAAATCATGGTATTGGTGCTTTTGGCTAAATTACCAAATTGTTGCACCAGCTGCTCCGCTACTTTTAGCTGTACAGCGTCCATACCGCCTTTTTCTTGAATAGCCGCCGCTACTACTTTTATACTCTCAGCCGTAGCATCCGCTACTGATTTAATGGCTGCCGCTTGTCCCTCTGCTTCGTTGATTTGACGCGTCTTGAGGGCTTCTGATTCCAATACTACTTTCTGTTTTTGTCCTTCAGCCATGTTGACGGCGGCCATTTTTTCACCGTCAGATTGCAAAATCAACGCCCTACGCTCCCGTTCGGCCTGCATCTGCTTTTCCATAGCGTGCAATACACTTTGTGGCGGAGTGATATTTTTGATTTCATAACGCAGCATTTTCACCCCCCACCCTATGGCAGCTTCGTCAATAGCTTGTACCACCGCTTGGTTGACAGTCGTACGTTCTTCAAAAGTTTTGTCCAAATCAATTTTTCCTATTTCCGAACGCATGGTGGTTTGAGCTAGCTGAGTTACCCCAAAAACATAATCAGAAATACCGTAAGAAGCCCGTTGAGGGTCAACTACTTGCAAAAACAAAACGCCATCTACTCGTACCTGAACGTTGTCGCGAGTGATACAGATTTGTTCGGGAATATCAATTGCTTTTTCTTTCAAACTATGTTTATAAGCAATCCGGTCAAAAAAGGGAATAACCCAATTGATACCCGGCTGCAAGACACCATAAAATTTTCCGAGTCGTTCTACAACAAAAGCCGTTTGTTGGGGTACCACTTTTACGGTCATCCATACAAGCAACAAGGCCAAAACGACAATTACGATAAATGTAATCATTTCAAATAAAGGTTAAGAGTTTAACAGTTTAGAAATTTCGAATTCATAAACCTAAGCAAAAGTAACCTAGATTTATCAGCACATCAATGCTTTCGGGATGAAGATAACAAAACTTATCAAGAACGGTAAGTTCTATTGATTGAACGGTTTAGAGAATAAATTAGCGTTCTTGTTTTCTTACAAATACACATAGTTCTTTACAACCAAACAGGGCTCAAATACGTCTTATGGGATGTTGATACTTTGACAGGCTCCGCTAAAAGAGAACTGATTTTTGTTCACAAAAAATTATTTAAACATTGCACCACATTTAAAACCTTTCTTTATAGTATGAAAAATCTCTTAGGACTCTTATTATTTTTTTCTTTGGTAGCTTGTAAAGAAGACGCCCCCTCCAATCAGCTTGTAGGAACCTGGAAACTTGTTTCCTATTGTGTTCCTACAAGCTCTACTACCTGTAATTCGGTCGTGGTGCCCGACTCAAAAAGAGTTTTCGTTAAATGGCTGCGGAAAACGGGTAACCCAGGTTAGCCAATATAATATCTCCGGTAGCCGAGCGAGAGCCGTCGGGAAATATGATGACCGTACCTCCTGCCATACCTTGAAAAAATGCCCCGAAGAACAAGCCTTGTGCGGGATTGGTATATACGCTGAACGGCTGCGGCGGCATATTGGGGTTTGGATTTCCCGTGTTTGCCGGGCGCGGCGGTTTCACCTGCGCATGAAGCGAAGCCGAAGAAAGTAATAAGGCAATTATTACCGATAAAATAAGTTTATATGGTCTGTGGTCATGGCTCAAAATCATCTACTCCTGTTTAAAAACATTTTCTTCGAAAAAACTCCGTTATCGGTATAGAGGCTAAGTACATATATATCTCCCGTTTCCGGCATATCGGCCGTATGATAGCCGTAGCCTTTCAATTCCATATTATATAGTTCCTGCCCCACCACATTGCGCAGCACCAGGCGGCCCGATTCTCCCGTAACCAGATTCAGGTTAACCATCAGGTTTGCTCCGTCGGTATATGCCTGTAAAGCGCTCGTGGTAAATAAATCATACGCAATAGGCTTCTTGCCGAATATTATGGAGAACCTGTTTTCCGTAACACCCGATGCAAGCAGGAAGCTATATTCTTTACCTTCGGCCAGTTCCTGCACCGTTTTGGTTTGTGCATCGGCAAGGTAAATGTGCAAGCCCGAAGGCATATTTTGAATGAGGGAAGACGTAAACACAACATAGCCGTCTCTTTTTGCATCTATGCCTAAAGGGATGGCGGTGATGCTGTCCACAGGTTCCGGCATTGCCGTGATGGAGTATTTCTCGCTGCCTGCGCCCTTGGCATACAGGTTAGGGTAACGCTCATCGGTATTCATCATCTTCAATGCATCGAAACGCTTATCATACAGCACTGTGGCATCGGGGTTGAAATATACCACCAATGCATCTTTCTGTTGCTCTTCTCCATACCTTGCGTTAAGCCGCAGCATGGGGTGTTGTGGCGGGCTGATTTTGTGGTATACGGGGTTGAGGTTGTTTACACGCACCTCGTTGGTCATGGAAAATGTGGCGGCTACAGGGTAAGTGCCATCGCTTACATGCACAAAAAAGCCCTGCATGGCCGGGATGATGTTATTCGCTATCTCATCGCTAGATACACCGTTAATATACGAACTGTAATACCCGGTATACTGAAACTCGCTTGCGTTAAAGAAGTATATCGCATCATCCAGATTGGTGCGGGTCCATCCGGTTGGTGCTTCCCAATCTATGGGCGACGGGTACGGATTACCCACCAGGTTAAAACCCTGTGTGTAGGTTTGATTGTTGTTATATAGCGTGCCGGCCGACATATTGCCGTTATTCACCACGCCGGTGGCGTCAATGGTTTTGGGTGCGGTTGAAGTGCCGAAGTTTGCGGCATAACCTTTTACGGGCGTAAGGGCACCCGATGTATTGGTGTATATCACCCAGCCTGTTGAGGCATCGTTCTCGTTATAATCATAAAAAGTGGGGAAAGACGCGTTTAGGTCCAAATCATCCGCAAACTCGTTTACCGTTGCCGATTGAAAAGGTGAGCTTATGTATTTATACCCGTTACCCTCGGCCAAGTAGCGTTGCATAATCACATTGCCCAATACCGAACCCGTACCGCTGCCATCTATCAAAGCCGTTTGGGATGCATCGGACAACAGCGTGAGGTTACCACCGGCATTTAGCGTGCCGTCACTTCTTACCACTCCCTTTACCGATTGATTTGTTGCATTAACCGTAGTGGTACTGCCCGACTTTACCGTGATATTATTGAATGTGTTTGTTGTGCTACCCTCAATACTTTGCGTGCCGCCGTTAAATACCACGGTACCGCCGTTTGCGGTAAACGAGCCGTTGTTGGTAAACTTCGCCGCAGTACCCAAGTTGCCTTCGTTTTGAATGACATATGCGCCGGAAGGAATGATAATACCTTGCGCAGTACCACGTATGCCGGCAAATGACACCATTGCCGCCATAAGCATATATTGACAAATATTTCGGTTCCGTTTCATAGCTTAATATGCTCTTACAGAGAGTTTCGTACCCGGTCTGACCGTAAGTGTTCCGCTCGTGGTTTTTTGGCCTCTTATTATTACGGTTGTACCTCCCGTGCCTGTCGTGAAAACACCTTTTATATGTATAAAACTGTTTGCGGCAGAAGTTGTCAGAAAACTTGTTCCGTTTGCCGTATTATCCGCCGCCACAGAACTCACAGTTGCGGCGCCGGTTGTAGTGGTGCCGTTCATTACCGCATATACCACAGGCCCCGTACCACCAACATCAATACCAAAACGTGCGCCTGCCGTGCTGGATGATGCGGCAATCATAGAGACTTCGAATTCATACCTGGTACTTGCCGTGAGTCCCGTTATAGTTAAGCCGGTTATATCCGCAAGCGAAGTCGAGGTAATATTCACATCGGATCCAAGCGTCACAGATTGCCATATCGGCTCTTTGCCGTTCAACTGTGTCTGGATGTCGGAAGTGACGCCACCTACATATTGAAACTCGGCATTGCTTACGCTTCCGTCGGCAATGTTTGCGGCATCGATAGCCGATGGCATATCGTCTGCAGCCAATGCACCCCATACCGGTGCGGCACTGGCGCTACCTGTACCTGTTTGCGATAAAAATTGTTTGGTGGTTGTGGTATTACCCGCAAGTTTGGATAGTGCCGTAGCGCCCGAAGCATAAAGCAAATCGCCTGTGGTATACGAAGTTTGCCCGGTACCGCCCTGTGCGGCTGTTACGGCGGCATTTGTGGTGAGTATGGTGGCGGATGCATTAGGCAGCGTAAAGGTTTTCTCCGCCGTTGCCGGGCCTGAAAACTTGGTGAATCCGTTGCCTGTGCCTCCGTAGGTGGATGCGATGACTTGTGTTAAATCGGCAGAACCGTTAAAACTGTTACCGTAAATATTGCGTGCGGTTTGCAGTGTGGTAGCGGTACCTGCGTTTCCGGTTATGGTTGTCTGGTCGCCGGTATTCGTGCCGGATACGGTTGCCGCACCCGATACCGTGAGGTTGCCGGAGAGGTCTATCGTACGGTCGGCATCGTTGGTTACCAAGTTCAGCGTGCGCGCAGACGTAAGCGTTTCATTCGGCTTTATGGTAAGTGATGTTGCCGTGGCGCCCTTCACGGTAAGCCCTGTTTGCGACAGGTTTACGGAGGTAATATTGGTATTTGCGCCTGATGTGGCATAGCTACCCAAAGGTTGCTTGCTATCCAACTGCAACTGTATAAAATTATTTACACCATCAAGGTACTGATACTCGGTATTGGTAACGTTGCCGTTGGCTATCTTGGTGGCGTCTATTGCCGTCGGCATGTCTGTGGCGGCCAGCGTACCCCAGGCGGGTGCCGCGCTGGTACTACCGTTACCTGTTTGCGTCAGGAATTGTTTTGTGGTAGTAGTGTTGCCAGCAAGTTTGCTTAGTGTTGTACTACCCGAGCCGTAAATCACATCTCCAAGCGTGTAAGACGTGAGACCCATGCCACCGTATGCCGGTGTTATCGGTGTGGCGTTCCATGTGCCGGTTGTAACGGTACCCAATGTGGTGATGCTTGTAGACCCCACGGCCGGCGAAAAAGTGAGCCAGGTAGAACCGTTGTAATAATAGAAACCCGCTGTGCCGTCTGTCTGGTACACCATAAGCCCCGCTGCGGGAGACGCTATGGCGCCACGCTGTGCCGCGGTCATGCGCGGTATCAGCAAGCCTTTGTCCGTAGACTTGATATCCAAAACGGAAGATGCCTCACCGGTGGTGTAGGCATTATCATCGGTCACCACAATGGTTTGGGCCTTTGCGGTAACGAAGATTGAGGCAAAAAAGATTGTCAATAAAACTTTATCCCTCATAAAAAGTTTTTAATTGCCTTTGTTTGTTTGATTTCTATTCAAGAGAGAGGTATGCGTCGGCCATTTTTACATATCGGTCTTCCACCTGGGTGGTAAAGGATATCTTCATCTTGCCTTTCGTGTAATTCACGCCCAGGTTATCATCCAGGCTTATTTTGAATTTCCTTACATCGTTGGGCGCATACACCGCTATTCCCTTGATCAAAGCCACGTGTGTTTCCAAACCGTCGGGGGAGACATGCTCTACGGAGAGATTGCCATACACCGACATGGAACCCGCTCTTTTCATTGTTCCGTTAAGTCGTGGTACCATTTTATCTTCCCAATCCGCCTTTTCCATGGTAAAAGACAAATCCTCGAAACTGATATTTGCCGAGTATTGCCCCACCCTTATAATCACCGGTATGGTGATACCGAACACGGGAGTAAGCTTTACGGAAAGATTGGTAACCATTTTTTCCAGTTTTTTATAGCCCGCAGGACGTTTGGGAGGCGCCGTTTTGATATAAATGTGCGACCTGTACTCTCCCGGGGGCAGCTTGTTTACATTAACCAATTGCACCTTGACCGTTTGCGCCTCGTTGGGACCCAGTGTAACATATCGGGGATAAACCCTGATGTGTCCACCTGCGGTGTTCTGCCCGGAATCACTTGCTGTAACGGGTTCAAACGTTCCGTTTTCCTTCATCTTCATATCTACCACCGAAATCAGATATTGTGCGGAGTCTGCGCTACCGTTACCCAAATTCAGTTCCCTTGTTCTGCGCGTACCGTCAAACACAATACGCTTGGGCAACACCACAAGGCTGGCTTGCGCAAACATATCGGTACAAACAACCATCAGTGCTACGCACAATACGTATTCTTTCCACAGCTTTAATGGCGATTTGTTGTTGTTTGACATGCTAAAACCCGGGGCACAAACACTGATAAAAACAAGCGGTACGTACAACATATTATACCCGAAAAGACGCTGCAATCACAGCGTCTTTTCAAGCAACTATGTTGTTCTCAATTAGTTATAGTTAACAGTAACGTCAAACGGTACGTCTGCGCTATAGGTACCTACTGCCTGAGCAGCACCTACCGTAAGCGTTGCGCCAACGTTCAGCGTTTGCGTGCCTGAAGACAACGTACCTGTGGTGGAGGGGTTACTTGTAAAGGTAGTAACGTCCATTGTGTGAGACGCATTGTCGTCAATGGTAACTGCCGATGAGGGCAATGTAATGGCGTAAGTGTAATTGTCCTGTCCGCTTACGGTAAATGAAGCCGCCGCGGGGCTACCTGTGGTGGCAGGCAATGTTACACCGCCCGTAGTGGTACGTGTACCTGCGGGGGCCAATACTACTGTTCCGCCCGAGCTGGTAGATACCGCGATGTTACCAAAGTTCATATCCTGTGTTTTGGTGATGGATATCGGAGTGATAATCGTAGCACTAACACCGGAGCTGGCTGTTGAAGTTTGTTGAGCAGAAGCCGAGAGACCCGCAACTGTCAGAGTTGCAACCGCAATCAACGATTTAAATACTTGATTCATGCTTGTACAATTTAGATTACCGCAAACTTAATTTAGCACAATGCATATATATATAATTGTTGCGCTCGTTAACAAGACAATAACATCTAATTATTTAATTTAATTAGAGCAAATAACAATAAATACTATTCGGTTTTACAAATGTATAAATAGTGAAAAACAAATAATTTATAGGTTAGCTGTTAGATAAAACAGCACTTACACTAAAGTGCTCGTACTCTTAACAGAGAACCCGAACGGATGGTTAATGTACCGTTGGTGCGTTTAAGACCTCTTATGACGGCAGTACTTCCACCTGTGCCGGTAGTAAAGCGGCCTTGCATATGGATGAGCCCGGTATTGCTCGATGTAAGGTAGTTTGTGGTGTTCTCCGTATTATCTGTCGCCAGAGAACTGGTGGTGGCCGTTGTGGTTCCTGTGGAACCATTTATTACAGCATATAATGTCGGCCCCGTTCCTCCTATATCCACACCAAACCTTGCACCTGCATTTGTAGAAGAGGTCGCCACCATAACTACTTCAAACTCGTATGTGGTGCTTGCCGTAAGCCCGGTGACAGAAAAATCGTTGATATTGGCCAAACTTGCAGACGTGATACCTTGGTCGGAAGCCACGGTATATGTCTGCCAAGCCGGCTCCTTAACATCCAATTGATTTTGAACGGAAGACGTTAATCCGTCTATATATTGAAACTCGGCATTGCTTACAGAAGCGTCCGCTATATTGGAAGCATCTGTGGCTGAAGGAATATCTCCTGCAGCCAATATACCCCAAGCCGGCGCCGCACTGCCACTGCCCGTACCTGTTTGCGTTAAAAATCGTTTTGTGGTAGTGGTGTTACCGGGCAGTTTCGACACCGCAGTGGTACCCGAAGCGTACACCAAGTCTCCCAAAGTATAAGAAGATTGTCCCGTGCCGCCCTGTGCCGCGGTAACCGTGGCATTTGTAGTAAGTATGGTGGCAGACGCGTTGGGTAGTGTAAATGTCTTTTCCGACGTGGCAGGACCTGTAAAACGGGTAAACCCGTTACTCGTACCTCCGTACGTTGAAGCTATTATCTGCGTAAGGTTGGCAGAGCCGTTAAAGCTGTTACCATATATACTCCTTGCGGTTTGCAAACTGGTTGCGGTACCCGCATTACCTGTAATCGTGGTTTGGTCGCCGGTATTGGTGCCCGATACCGTGGCTCCACCCGATGATACGGTGAGGTTACCCGACATATCGATATTGCGGTCGGCATCATTGGTTACGACATTCAGCACACGCGGTGCGGTCAGTGTTTCATTGGGGCGTATGGTCAACGAATTTGCGGTCACCCCTTTTACGGTCAATCCCGTTTGTGAAAGATCTACCGATGTAATATCGGTATTGGCTCCCGAAGCCGCGTAACTGCCCAAAGGCTGCTTGCCGTCAATCTGTGCTTGTATCGGGTTGTTTACGCCATCCAAATATTGATATTCCGTATTGTTGATGTTTCCGTTGGCAACCTTGGCGGCGTCTATCGACGAGGGTAAAGCGGAAGTATACAAAGTGCCCCAAACCGGTGCCGCACTGTTGCTGCCGTTACCGGTTTGCATAAGTATATGCCTTGTGCTTGAAGTATTACCTGAAAGCTTCGATAAAGTAGCACTACCCGAAGCATAGAGCATATCACCGGTAGCATAGCCCGCAATACCGGTACCACCGTAAGCCGGGTCTATATCATCAGCATTCCAAGTACCCGTGGTTATGGTACCTACTGTTGCCATGTCGGTAGAGCCCGTAGGCAAGGCCACAGTTTGCCACATCGCTCCGTCATAATAATAGAAGCCCGCTGTTCCGTCGGTTTGGTATACCATAAGCCCGGTGGCGGGCGATGCTATGCCGGTACGCTGTATTTCGGTAAGGCGGGGAATCAGCAGCCCTTTGTCGGTAGACTTTATGTCCAAAACTGCAGAGGCTTCGCCCGAGGTGTAAGAATTATCATCCGTCAATACAAAGCTTTGCGCTTTTGCGTTGACAAAAAACGTGACTGAAAAAGCTGCAATTAAAAGAATACTCTTTCTCACATAGATAATTTTTAGGCGGCGTTAGTACGCCATCACTCCAATCCCCTTACTATGCGATAAGATTCAACCATCGGACAAGCGGAAAAGGTCCGAAAGTGAGGCGATGTTTGAGTTTACCGGCTTGATTTAATACAATCAATGCCTTAAGCATTGATTTTTTTTCAAAATTATCATACTGCGCCATATATATGTAGCAAACGAGATGAAAATCCGATTAAAAAGAAATAAAGAAAACTTAAGGGTGCAAGGAGTGATTTTGACAAAAAGCAGGCGTGTGAAGCCACATGGTAATCTAGCAAAATGTTTTACCTATGTTTTACCTTGGAGTGAAACTGTCCGATTACGATAGCGGTATAAATGACAAAAGCCGCTCCTAGAGCGGCTTTTCTTTCGTAGCGAAGACGGGAGTTGAACCCGTGACCTCAGGGTTATGAATCCTGCGCTCTAACCATCTGAGCTACCTCGCCATTTTGGGATGGCAAAGGTAGGCAAAAAGTTTAAAAATCAATAGCCTGCAATCTATTTTTTAGTTCGGCCGTCATCAGGGCTATTTTGCGTGTTTCGTAATCAAAGCAAATCATGGCCGTTTTGGCATGTGCTATGTCTTTAACAACGCCGTTCCGTGTGGTGACAATATGATATAGCAGGTCGAAAGAACGGTCGGTTATTTCCTCGGCATATAGGGCTATATCCAGCACCTCGCCGTAAAAGGCTTCTCCTTTATAGGCTATCATTACATCGGCCATAATCATGGCATTACCGCCGGCGTCCAATTCGGTATAGCCCCATTGCGCCAAGAATTGCATACGGGCTTCATGTATCAGCGACAGTACGGAATCATTGCCCAAATGGTTGCCATAATTAATATCGCTGATGCGCACGGGAATCGAAAGTTTAAATAAAGGTTTCTCGTCGGGAAATTTTATTTTTACACGGCTCATAAAAATCTGGTCTTAGCTATGAAAATTATATGTATCGGCAGAAATTATTCGGAACACGCAAAGGAACTAAATAATGAGGTTCCTACGGAGCCCGTGATTTTTATGAAGGCAAAAAATGCCTTGCTCGCACCCGATAAACCGCTGTATTATCCCGAATTTACCGACGACTTGCAGTACGAATGCGAATTGGTGGTGAAAATTGCCAAAAACGGCAAGTATATCCAAGAGCGTTTTGCCAAGAAGTACTATAACGAGATAAGCCTTGGTATTGATTTCACCGCGCGCGACTTACAAAGCAAACTCAAATCAAAAGGATTGCCTTGGGAACTGGCAAAAGCATTCGACGGTTCTGCCGCTGTGGGCAAGTTTGTTTCCGTTGAAGGGTTGAACCTGTCCAACCTCAACTTTGAACTGAAGCTGAACGACAAAACCGTGCAGCAAGGCAATACAGGGGATATGATTTTCAGTGTTGACAAAATAATAGAATACGTTTCCAAATACATTACCCTAAACATTGGCGACCTGATTTATACCGGTACGCCGGCAGGCGTAGGCTCGCTCAACGTATATGATAAACTGGTAGCCTCTTTGGAAGGGGAACAATTACTGCAAGTAGAAATCAAATAATCAAAACACCCGGTGCAGATATACAATCCCAAAAAGTGGTTCGCGATATTGTTCCAATTCCACAAGTCGGACACACTCCGCAAAATGGGTCCGCTTATACTTATTGTTTCCGTCTATACGGCCGGCGTGGCATATTTGGAACTGAATCACCTGAAACTCAGCGATAAACTATTCCTGAAAAACATCAGCCTGATGCATGGCCTGTTGGGCTTCGCACTCTCGCTTTTGTTGGTCTTTCGTACCAATACGGCATACGACCGTTGGTGGGAGGGTCGTAAACTTTGGGGAGCGCTGGTAAACAACAGTCGTAACCTGGCCATTAAATTGCATACCCTGCTGCCTGCGGATGATACCGAAAACCGCAGCTTCTTTCGCAAAGTGATTCCGTTATATGCCGAGGTGCTTAAAAATCATCTGCTACTGGAAAGCACACAGTATGCGTTGGATGAAATTGAACACCCCGAACTAAAAGGTTTGGATAACAAACATGCCCCTAACCGCGTAGCCCGTATGATGCACGATGCGGTGATAAAACTGCATAGAGAAGGCAAACTCACCGGCGAGCATCTGTTGTACCTGAACAACGAACTAATGAGCTTTACGGATATATGCGGTGCCTGCGAACGCATAAAAAACACACCCATACCCTACTCCTATAGCGCATTCATCAAGAAGTTTATTTTTACCTACATCATGACGCTGCCGTTCGGATATGTGTTTCAGTTGGAATATATGGTGATACCCGTTGTGGCCTTCGTACTATATGTATTGGGTAGTCTGGAGCTGATAGCCGAAGAGATAGAAGACCCTTTCGGCAGAGATTCCAACGACTTGCCCATGGATAAAATTGCCGCCAATATTAAAAAACACGTGGCCGAAATCATATAACAGCGCCTGACCACCGTAAAAATCAATACGTATCTTCGCCACAATAATTACCCATGAAGAAGAAATTAATTGCCGCTGCCATATTAATGTTCGCCGGGCTTGCATCCCAAGCACAAACCTCAAGGGTGGGTTGCAATGATAAAGCTATACGCTATCAATCCGAACTGGTGAAGAACGAATTTAAGGCTCAAGGCATGGTCATCACCCGCGATGCCATGGTTAATATGGATTCGAAACAACCTTTTCCCGTGGGCATACAGCTTATAAAGGGCAGGCAATACACCTTCATCTTTGTAGGCGACCGCCGCTCTTCCAAAATGAGCTTTGAACTGTTTGACGGCGAGGATAAGCGCATAGAAGAGAAAGTGATAAAAACGCCCGGAGAGAACAACACTTTGGTTTACTCATTCATCCCTTCAAAAACGGATTTATACCTCGTGGTGCTGATGCAAACCAAGAAAAAAGATGAAATGTGTGGCAGCTTTACCATGATGGAAAAACCGGAAGGCAGCCCGATAAAAGCCACACCGCCTACCATACCCCCTGCTCAACACTAAAAAACGCCTAAAATGGACGTACAAATAGAACAGAGCTGGAAAGACCAATTGAAAGAAGAGTTTGCCAAGCCCTATTTTGCACAGATTGTCGGGTTCCTGAAACAGGAGAAACAAGCCGGCAAAACCATATATCCGCCCGGCAAGCTCATTTTCAACGCTTTCAACACCACGCCTTTCGATAAGGTGAAAGTGGTAATATTGGGACAAGACCCTTATCATAACCCCCGGCAGGCACACGGATTAAGCTTTTCGGTACCCCAAGGCGTAGCAGCACCTCCCTCGCTGGTAAACATATTTAAAGAGATACACGAAGATTTGGGCATCGATATTCCTAATCACGGCAACCTGGAAAAATGGGCACACCAAGGCGTATTACTGCTTAATGCGGCACTTACCGTGGAAGCACACAGCCCCATGTCGCACAGTAAGGTAGGCTGGCATCACTTTACCGATGATGTTATTCGCATTATATCCGAGCGTAAGGAGCATGTGGTATTCATGCTTTGGGGCGGATTTGCCAAAGGCAAGCAATCGCTGATAGACCGTAACAAGCACTTGGTCCTCACCTCGGCGCACCCCTCCCCTTTATCTGCTCACAACGGTTTTTTCGGCAGTCATCATTTCAGCAAGGCCAATCAATGGCTGGCGCAAAAGGGATTAAAACCAATAGATTGGTCTTTGTAACATGAAGCTGATTAAAGACATACTTGGCCGTATATACCTGGTATACTTCCTGGTATTGTTCGTTGTCACGATGCTTATAGTGCTTATCCCTATTTGGATAGTATCGTTACTGCCACAACCCAAAAGTGCCAAAGCGCTTCACCCTATATTCAGGCTGTGGATGGGTGTGTTTATGCCTTTGGTAGCCTGCCCGGTAAGCCGTAAAGGCAAGGATCATTTCAAAAAAGGGGAAAACTACGTAGTGGTTATTAACCATAATTCCTTTATAGATATTCCCGTATCATCCCCTTGGATACCGGGCGCCAATATGACTCTTGCCAAAATAGAAATATCAAGAGTGCCACTATTCGGCATTATATATAAGGCCGGTTCCATATTGGTAGACCGCAAGAAAGAAGGCAGCCGGCGCGAAAGCTTTGCCAAAATGCAAGAGATGCTGGAAAAAGGCATTAACCTGTGTCTGTACCCGGAAGGCACCCGCAACAAGACGGCAGAACCGATGCAACCGTTTTTCGACGGCGCTTTCATAACGGCCATAAAAAGCCAAAAGCCCCTGATGCCGGGTATTATTTTCAATACACGTGACATACTGCCGCATAATAAGAAATTTTGGGCGCGCCCCATGCCTATACGCTTCCATTTCCTGGAGCCTATACCCACAACGGGCCTTACGCTAAATGATGTAGCCGAATTGAAACAACGCGTACACGAACTAATGTTAGATTATTACATCAAACATCAAAAAAACGGTAAAGCATGAGGGTTACCATAATAGGCACGGGCAACACTGCATGGTACTTCGCTCAGGCGCTGCATGCTTCCGGGCATTACTGCGCCGGTATATATGGGCGCAACAGGCAATCGGCAGAGCTATTGGCTGCAACCGTTAATACAAAAGCGTATGATGCCATCGAAAACATAGAAGAAAGCGATTGTTGCATCATTGCCATATCAGATAGTGCGGTGGCTGAAGTGGCGGAGAAAATTGCCTTTAAAACCACAACACTGTTACACACGGCCGGCTCTTTGCCCATGGAGTTATTGGCACAATCTGCCGTACACTACGGTGTGCTGTGGCCCGTATATTCCATAGTAAAAACCAACCTGCCCGGCCACAGAAACGTACCTATGGTTTGGGAAGCCTCGGACGAACATGCGGCTAATAACATTATCATGTTGGCAAAAAGTATGTCCGACAATATCACCAATCTTTCCGGTACACAACGGCTTAACCTCCACATGGCTGCGGTATTGGGCAATAATTTTACCAACCACTTGTTTGCCATATGTGAGCAAATTTGCGGTGCACAAGGCATACCTTTCGATGCACTGTATCCCATAATACAACAAACGGTCGAGCGCATTAAGGAACATAGCCCCAAGGATTTGCAAACCGGCCCGGCAAAGCGCGGCGACATTCCCGTATTAAAAAAACACATGGATCTCTTGCACGCCAAACCCGAATGGCAGGAGGTATATAAAGCCTTAAGCCAATCGATTGCGGCGATGTACACCAAAGATTAACCGCTATTTTATAGCCATATATATTCGTTTTATAGCCACAAGGCCGATAAAAGCCCCGGTTGTATTACATTTGCGGTCTGAATATGTACACGATAAAATACAATTTTGAACAAAAGGGCCTGGAACCGGTAACCATTGAGAATGTGGCTCCCGACCAAACGGTTTTGGAAGTGGCCCTGGATAACAATATAGAACTGCACCACAACTGCGGTATGGTTTGCGCTTGCAGTACTTGCCACGTATACCTGGAAAAAGGCGAAGACCTGGTACCCGAGATCACGGATAAAGAAGAAGACTTTATTGACCGCGCGCGTAACCCTCGCCTCAACTCGAGGCTTAGTTGCCAATTATACCTGGAAAAAGGCGGAAGCGGCACCATTGAGGTAACCCTGCCCGACCAATCGCTGATACACGGCGACTAACTAACACATAATAATACTTGCTACAATGGCTCATTACGAACCTCCCATACATTGGAACGACTACGAAGACATCGCCTTAAAACTTTACGAGCGCTTCGGAGACGAGTTTGGAGAAGACAAAATATACCGCATACGCTTTACCGACCTGCTGGAGTGGGTGCTGCAAATACCCAACTTTGAGGGCACACGCGAACAAAGCAACGAAGGCCACCTCGAGATGATACAATCGAGCTGGGTATATGAGTGGCGCGACAACCAAAAATAAGCATGAACGTACTGGAACTTTTTGCACCTATACGCGTATTCGTTTTTGATGTGGACGGCGTACTTACCGATGGCTCCGTATTGGCTACGGAAGACGGGCATTTGCTGCGCGCCATGAACATCAAAGACGGATATGCCTTGCAACTGGCCATCAAAAAAGGCTATAAGGTGTGGATTATATCCGGCGGAAAATCGGAAGCCGTAAGAGCAAGGCTGAACAAGCTGGGCATTACCGATGTGCATATAGGCATAGAAAGCAAAAAGGAAATGCTGCACGAAATAGTGGAGGCTTCCGGCACCGACTACGCCCATATACTATACATGGGTGATGATATACCCGACTATGCCTGCATGAAATTGTGCGCCCTGCCCTGCTGCCCTGCGGATGCGGTGGCAGAGATAAAAGGCGTATCAAAATACATATCTCCCATAGAGGGTGGCAAAGGGTGCGTACGGGATGTAATAGAGAAGGTATTGAAGCTGAACGGACACTGGGAATTGCCGGAATAACCCCTGTTTCTCTTCATTAAAACCATATATCGGTTATTCTTTGGTACTTTTGCGGCAATGTCGCACAGCAAATACCCGGTAGAAGAGATAATTTCCCGCTTAAAAATCAAGGAACTGAACGAAATGCAGCTTGCCTCGCTGAAAGCCCACGAGGCAGACGGGGATATCGTGTTGCTTTCCGCTACCGGCTCCGGTAAAACGCTGGCGTTTCTTTTGCCTTTGCTGAATACGCTGGATGCCACAAAAAGAACTTCTCAAGCCCTCATAATAGTACCCTCTCGAGAGTTGGCGCAGCAAATAGAGCAAGTATTCAAGTCTATGAAAACAGACCTGAAAATCACCTGCTGTTATGGCGGTCATAAAAGGGAAATAGAAGAAAACAACCTGATTGAAGCGCCGGCCGTAATTGTGGGCACACCCGGCAGGCTGGCCGACCATATCCGTAGGGAAAACATCACTACCGATACCATCCACACCCTTGTGCTGGACGAATTTGACAAATCATTGGAATTAGGCTTTTCCGATGAGATGTCTTTTATTATTGAATCGCTGCCCGCTTTGCAAAAACGGGTACTTACCTCTGCCACCCGCGCCGAAGAAATTCCGGATTTTGTAGGGCTTACGGACGCTCAAACAATTGACTTTCTGTCCGAGGAAGCAAGCAACGAAAACCTGGCATTCCGTACGGTTCAATCGGGAGATAAAGACAAATTGGAAACGCTTTTCCGCCTTATTTGCCATTTGGGCAATCGCCCCATGATTGTGTTTTGCAACCACAGGGAATCTGTGGAACGTGTCAGCCAATATCTTTCCGAAAAAAGCATTGTCAACGAGTTCTATCACGGTTCCATGGAACAAAGGGAGCGGGACAGCGCCCTGTGCAAATTCAGGAACGGTACCGCAAACATCTTGGTAACAACAGACCTTGCGGCACGCGGATTGGACATTTCTTATATACGCTACATCATTCACTACCATCTGCCGCATACCGAAGATTCTTTTACGCACCGCAACGGGCGCACTGCACGTATGGAAGCTTCGGGAACCGTGATTCTCTTATTGGGACCCGAAGAAAAATTGCCCGCATATGTACCCCAACCTACGGAAGAAATCACCCTGCCCGATACTTATACCCTTCCGGAAAAGCCAAAATGGACTACACTGTTTATAGCCGCAGGAAAAAAAGATAAGGTCAACAAAGTGGATATCGTGGGCTTCCTTACCAATAAAGGCGAATTGAAAAAAGACGATATAGGGCTTATAGATGTGAAGGATTTCTTCTCGTTTGTAGCCGTACGCAAGCACCATGCGGCACATACGCTGAACCTCATCAGAAACGAAAAAATAAAGAACAAGAAAGTAAAAATAGAAGTAGCCAAATAGTACTTTCCACTATTCGCCAAAACCAAGGGCTTGTGTTGCGTGTCTTATTCCAAACGATACGCTTTGCCAACGTTATACTTTATACTTATTGCCCTGCTTTTCTCATTAAAGGAGATGGCGCAACCTGCAAGAATTTACGGTGCGGGAGAATACCCCACCGACAAATCAACATGTATACTTTGCGATACACCGGATAAACTGATACAATACTACAGTCTGCGTATCAAATACCCGTTGAGCTCGAAAGCCATTGCTGCTCGGGCAGATTCCGTCTGCGCCATCCCTAATCATATTACCGGCTATATTACCATCAGGTTCTTGATAAATTGTCGGGGCGAAAAAACATGTTTTCACATTTACCAAACCAATGCCGATAATAAAAACACAGATTGGGGGGAGGCGGTTACCCATACACTTAAAACATTTGTAGCCGATATGCCCGATTGGCCGGTGGGAACAAAAGGCGGCAAACCTATAGACTATCACGCTTACCTCACTTTCAAAATAAAAAACGGAAAAATTGAGAACGTTATTCCTTAGCGCGGCTTTGTTGCTTACCTACGCAGCAAATGCACAAAAAAACCTTGCGGATTCCGCCCGTAATTTCTTCAGTGTGCGTTCCGATATCAGTTACTGTTCGCCCGAATGGCAGATATACATCGATTCTGCCTTGGCAATCGATTCTACCGTAGCAACGCTTTGGCAATGGAAGGGTATGCCTTACTTTAAAAACGGAGACTATGCCGAGGCGTTTAGGTGTTATGACAAGGCCGTACGATACGATTCCGTTCGTTACCTGCCGCTACTGGCTTTCATGAAGCTCATTTTCCTGAAAGACAATGAAGGAGCGATAGCGGATTTTTTGGTGTGCAAGCAAAGAGGCTATGGCGTGGGGCTGATGGACCATTCCTATGATTTCTTTCTCGGGTTGGCTTATAAAGAGGCCCGCGAATTTGCATTGGCCGAAAAATACTTAGGTGCCTCAGTAGACAAGTGTATAAAGCAAAAAGGAGAAAACTGGGTAAACTATAACGAATGGTTTTACATGGGCATGATATGCTTGCAGCAAGGCAAAGACGGGCAAGCCATCATGTATTTCGATAAATGCCTTAAAGAATATCCGGGCTATCCTACCGCGCTTTATCATAAGGCTATGGCGTTGAAGCATACGGGTAAAAAACCAGAGGCGCAACAGCTTTTGCAACGGGCCTCCCAAGGAATAGACAAGGGAATGCGCTCTGCCGAAGACAGCGACCCTTACGTAAACTACCCCGATACTATCCATCAACAAGATATTGACGCCGCCATGGCCATATTATGAACCAAAAGCGAGCACATGACTTAAGCCCGTGCATTGAACGCCGTATGCATAAAAGATAAACGGAATAAAATAATTAGTAGTATTGCACGTTATAGGTTCGTAAAAACGATAGTCTTATATGAAAAAAGTCCTCTTATTATCCGCCCTGTTCAGCACTCTGTTTGGCATAAACAACCTTCAGGCCCAAGATGACGATGATGACCGACCCGTAGTACGCAAAGACCGTGCACAATCTACTTCAGATATAAAATCCGTTTATGCCATAAACCTGATGCATGTTACGGAGAACAATGTAGGCTTTGCGGTCAGCTACGAGCATTTTTTTGACAAAAGCGGTATTATAAGCCTGTACCTGCCTTTAAGTTTTTCACTGCCTCAACGAGACAACTATTATATAGACAATAATTACTACGGCGGTTATTACAACTACTACAGCCTTACTGATGTATATGAATATAGCGGCGGCATGGCAACTTTTTATCCCGGCATAAAAATATACCCCGGCGGCGGCCACAAAAAAGTATCCTATGCCTTGGGCTCATCATTAGTGTTTGGCTTTGGTACATTAAATCGCTCCACCATCAACTACCGCATAGATACCGTATATACGGGTGGTCCCCAAAACTATATTCGGGCATTCAATGGTCGTAAGGATGAGAGTTTATCGCAGTTTAAATTAGGTATGCTCATTACCAATCACCTGAACATTCGCCCCGGCAGATACTATTTTGGTTTGGAATTTGGTGTGGGCTATACTTATCTAAATAACATCGGTGGCAGTGATGCCGACAGAACCGCACTGGTTCAGTTCGGTATCAAAACCGGTCTCACCCGATAAATTAAATCATCCCTCATCTGCTCAAATTCGGAAAAATATCCCTATATTAGCAGAGCAGATGAGGGATAAAGACATTTCCCGTTCAGCATGAGAACACAAAGCGGAGAGGATAAGAGAAACTTTCCGCTTTTTCTTTTGTAAAAAATCCGCTTTCCCGCCAATACATTTCCCCCGCTTTCCGTCTTTATATTCAGAACCCAAATTCTGAAATATGAAAAAGTTATTCTTAATATTTGCCTGCATACCCGTTTCATTCATGGCACATGCCGATAAAGTGGCCTCAAGCTGTGATGCGCCTGACTCCGTAAAAGCCGTTTATAAAGAGGATGCGCAACGCATAGCCTTAAGCCGCATATACCGCACCGGCGCACCCGAAATGCAAAATGCCCAAATCCCCCAATCTTGGACAGACACGATAATGCGCGCACTACTCGCGGTATATAACGCACCCTTACCCAAAACCGATACGGCGGAAGGGCACGTGGTAGACCTGCTTAAAATTCATAGCCGCGCCTACCAGGCAAAAGACCAACATGCCTACTCTCTTACCGAATTTACTTTAGGGGTAGACAAGAGCCAACAGTGGGTAATAGACCTACAAAACAAAGTATTCCCCACCGCAAATGCCCAAGTAAACGGCTTGATGAACAAATACCACATCAACGTCAACAACGTTTTTGTATCTCCCAACACGCCTTATGTGGTGCTGCATACAGACTCTCCCTACAACATGCATCCCGTGGCCGATGAATGGCTAAAGGTAACGGGTGTTAATAAAAAAGAGTTGTTCGGCTATATGGACGGTGACTACCTGATAGCCGATGAAGTGACCAATGAATATGTACGATTGGTATACAGCTATGGGTATAACGATTGCCCGGCCGGCTGCATATCCCGAAAAAATTGGGCGTATAAAGTGTATTACGATTGCAGCGTGGAATTTGTAGGTTCCTGGCATGGCCGATTGGAAATGCCGACCATACCTACCAACATACCCTATTGCCCGGCATATTATACCAACACGCTATTCCCCAACCCGTTTACAGACCGTATAGTGATAGACCACAACCAAACCTATGATGGCTATGTAATTACGGATGTGACGGGCAAAGTCGTTAAAAGCGGTGTACTTACCGAAAACACCATAACCGGATTGGGCGATGTGCCAAAGGGAATGTATATCATTACCCTAACCAAAGACAATATCGTTAGCCTTAAAACCAAAATGATAAAATAATAGGACAATAACCAAACCTACAAACCCTATTTACCTTTACACGAGCACCACAAGCGCATGCCCCAATACACGGAACAAGACATAGTTACCGGTTGCCGCAATAACGATCGCGCCACGCATGAGTACGTCTATAAAAACTATTATAGCCGTTTTCTGAAGGTATGCGCACGCTATGCGAGGGATATGCATGATGCCGAACAACTGCTGAACGACGGGTTCCTTAGGATATTTGCCAAGATAGGCGATTTCAAAAGCCAAGGCTCGCTGGAAGGCTGGATGAACCGCATTATGGTAAACATCTGCCTCGATTACCTGAAAAGCAGCTACCTGAAAACCTCTATGAAAATGCAGGTAAACAATGACCTGGTGGAGCGCACGGATATACCTATAAGTGCCGATGCGCTGCAAAAGATAGAATTCAGAGAACTGGTGAGCCTGATACAAGACCTACCGGTGATGACAAGAACGGTGTTTAATCTATACGTGTTTGAAGAATACCCACACAAAAACATTGCGCAAATGCTGGACATCAGCGAAGGCACATCGCAATGGCACCTGCACCGGGCCAGAAACCTGTTGAAGGAGCAGATAAAAAAAAATGACTCATTAAAACTTTTGTATGAAAACAAAAGAATTTGATGCCCATATCAGGAAGAAATTTGAGGAGAGTGACTTCGAGTACAAAGCCGGAGCTTGGGAAAGGCTTGCGTGGCAAATGGAGAATAATATTGCCATCACCTCACCTCCCAAGAAAAAGAAGCGTGGCTTTATACTGATTTCGGGCATTGCCGCAAGCATATTATTGGCAGTTGCCATCATGTTTTACCCCGGTGCGGAGAAGCAACCTGCGACCGTTTCGGCGGTGTCATCCGTATCCGATGTGATGACCATACAGCCCTCAGAGGCAATGGTTGAACCCACCCCGGAAGCCGCTACCCCGGAAGAAATATCGGGCATGGAAAATATTGTTCGTCACAGACCCACACGTCAATCCATAATGCCCCAAAGCAATATTCGTAAAGACATTGCCGTGGCCCAAACCACCGAATCTGAAACGGGTATGGGTAATAAACAACAAGAAACAAAGCCGGAAACAGGCGGCACTGACATCAACCTGATGAATGCCCCCGTGCAAAAGCAGGCCAAAAAGCAATATGCCCTTAACGAATATGCCGCATACCCCGAAGAAAAAATCACCCATAGAAAAATAGATTTGAGCTTGGGTGGCGGTTATAACTATGGTTCATTAGGATCCGGCTATACGCTGAACGCCAATATGCAAAAGAACTTGAGCTCGGGTTTCTTTATAGCCGGAGACGTGGGCATCGTAAACAACTCGGCAAGCAACACCACCATAACACAAACAACCGTAAATGCGGCACCACCGGTTACGTCGGGAACATCGGGCACACCGCCGGGCATAGGCACAAGTAATTCCGGCTCGGGCTTCACAGGTACGGGGGGGAACGCTATTCCGGGCGCCATTGTCAATGCCAAAGCAACAACAGTTCCAACGGTATCTGTCAACAATATCAACCTGTTTTATATGCAGGTAACACCGATGATAGGTTATAAAATAGGTAAGAAAATAACCGTGGGCGCAGGCGCGGATGTACAACGCCTGCTGCAAGACAAATACGATTATGTAACCGATGCCAACGGCAACGTATATGCGATACCCGCTACCGATATAGGCATGACCGGCAAAGCGGAGTATGCCCTGTCTCCTCGTATACAAACCGGCGTACAGTATCGTAACGGCATCAGTAATATGTTGGAAAGCGGGAAAAACTATTTGGAGCGCGACTACTTCCAAGTGCAAATAAAATGCCGTATCAGCAAATAGCCTACTAAGCTATTTGCTTTGATGCCCGCCGATGGTAATAATACCACTCTTAATGGCAAACAACACCAGTCCCGTTTTTGAGCGAATGCTGAATTTCTGAAATATCTCTTCGCGATATCCGTCTACAGTACGGCGGCTTACCCCCATCTTATCGGCTATTTGGTCATAAGTGAGTTCATGCTCGTCACACACATGCATTAAAAACTCGCGTTCACGTTCCGTAAGCTTGGCTAAGGTTTCGCTGCGTTCGTCTTTTTTGTCTGCGGTAAGCGCCTTTATCAATATTTCGTTGTGATAATACCCTGTACCTATAATATCTTCTATGGCACGGCGCAATACATCGGCGCTACTGCTTTTAGGAATATAGCCCCTTATACCCTGTCTGAACAATTCTATTATCTCCCGTTCATCATGCTCCAAAGTCAATATTAATACCGGTGTGGTTACATTACGCTGCTTAAGCACTTGTACCGCCTTGCGCCCGTCCATTACGGGCATGTTCAGGTCCATGATGATAAGGTCGGGAGCTTCTTTAAATGGCAATTCGTCTACCAAGTCCTTCCCGTTATCATACTGGTTGGTTACCGCAAAATTTCCGAGGCGCTCTATCAGCGACTTAAGCCCCGAGCGTACCACGGCATGATCGTCTACTAAATAAATGGTGATTGGCTTTGACATAGTTAAGATTCGGCTATTGTAAAGGTACTGCCTTTTCCGGGAGCGGTATCGATATTCAGTTCAAGATTTGCCAACTTGGCGCGTTTCATGATATTAACCAGGCCCGAGCCGGAACCCGATTGTTTTTCCGGCACCTCAAAACCCTTACCGTCGTCAGACACCATCAGCTTAAAAGTACCTTTACCGGACATCACGATGTATATATTGCGTGCCTCGGCATGCTTCAGCATATTGTTCAGTATCTCTTGGAAAATACGGAATATCATCACCCTTTGGTTCTTATCCAACACCGGTTCGGCATCATCGGTTTCCAAGTGAATATTGTAATTGCGCAAGTGCCTCAGCCGCTCGGCCTCTTGGCGAATGGCATTCTGTAAACCTCCGTTCTCCAACATATCGCTGTTCAGGCTTTTGCTGAGCATACGTACCCGCAGTATTATGTCGGATAAGGTATTATCTACCGGTACCAACTTTTCGCCAAGCACCGGCATATCCAGTTTTTCGTTCTCCAGTTGTATGCGCAGGTAGGTAAGCAACTGCCCTATATCATCATGTAGTTCTCGCGCTATATTGGTCAATACCTGTTCTTGTACTTCATGCTCCACATTACGTAATTCCCGCTCGTAATTCAGCTCCATCTTGGTCATTTGCACCTGCTGATGCACATGCCGGCGGTTAGCCAAAAAAATGGTGATTACCACTCCGGCTATCAGCAGTAATATCAGCAGCGTGGTCACTACCACGGTAAGCGCTATATCGTTCGTAAACATTTGAAAGCCAAAAGTAAAAATTCAAAAGTAAAAACCGGTGATAACCGGGCGAAAAGAAAATCGGTGTCTTGCCTAACCTTAAACCTTAAGCATCTTCGCCGACCCGCTTTGAAGCAAGGTACAATACAATAGCCGCCATCGGGTAACGGATAAAATTCAATGTCCAAATTATGGGGCCAAAAAGCGATTTTAGCAATTCGGGATGTTGCTCCCGCATATAATTAAATGCTCCGTAATAAGGCAAAGCGCCCGCGAAGAAAATGATAACGGATAACGCATACCAAACCGCAGCATTTTGCAAAAACGGCGTACCGCGCAATGAATGAAAAAAGAGTATGAGCAAATAGACAATGATATTAAACGTAAACGCAGCCAGTATAAAAGGCCCGTATTGCAGATTAAGCCCACGGGTATAAATGCCATATTGCCAAATGCCGGTAACGATTAATACACCGGGCATAACAATCCGCCGCGCAGAGCTTTGTCTAAGAAAAAGATAACCTATCAACGCCAACAGCCACACTTCGCCCACAAGTGTGTAACAGTTGAAAAGCCATGTATTATACCGATGCAAGCTTATGCTGATATAGTACCCGGTTATTTCCGCCGCCAACGCCAACACTACCTGTAACCATATCAAGCTAAACGGCAGAGACAACCGCTTGAAGTAATACATCCCCACTACAATTGCGGGAACTTTTGTGATAATGATATAAATGAAGCTATCCAATAGCGCGCTGAATATTATGCCGTTCTTTTAGGTTGCTTACCCAACAAGTAAAAACCAACTCCGATAAGAGAATATCGTACAACATTGGTCATGTTACTAATCCAAAAGAGCTTTTTTGCAATTTCCAAATGCTCTCTTATAAGGTAATTAAGCAAGCCAAATAAAGGTAAATTCAATGCAAAATATATAAGCATCCCGATGGCAATCCAGACATCCGGATGCTGTAAAAATCCCTTTTCACTTTGCCAACTACAATTATACAAAACTATTATCAGCATCGTTACAAGTACAATACTATTGTATAATACAGCCCAATTCGCAGTCACAGATAAGCTGTTCTCATAAACATTCCAACTCCAAATTAAAGTACCTAACCCGATAATAAAGTAAACCAATACATATCGCTTTCTAAGCGATAATTTCCCCACTGCAATACCTAAGAGCCAAAATTCAGGTAAGTAATAAAGATTATAAAGCCATGCGTTATATTGCTTAAGCTGAATCAGATAATATCCGTAGCTTTCACATATTGCTGCAATAACAACTTGAAAAAATATTAACTTATACCAAACTGTAAACTCTTTAAAATAGCGGAGACCAATTATAATCGCAAAGACTTTCCCAATAAGGGCTAAAAATAAATGCATACAAGCGGATATAAATAATCAAGCATTATGTTTTAGACATAATGCTTGATTAACAACTCTAAGCAATATATACTCCACACTGCGGAGGACAAAGTGTGCCATTGTCCGCACCTTTGTTTTGATAAATAACAATGTAAGACGTATCGTTATCCAGTAAAGGTACACCGTTTACGGATAGGTACAATACATTACCATGTGGGTACATTACATTAGATGCCATTGGCCCCTCGATATAAGAAACTGCGCCAAAATGCAGGTCGGCACCGGAAGGACTTCCGTTGTCAATAAACATTTGATAAATCTCGCTTGCCCATGGGTACACTATATTGTGTACATAGGTACCGGGTGCATCGCTTAAGGTTTCAAAAACCTCTGCTCCGGGGTCTGCTTTGTACGAAAAACTGTTCATATACACCGCATCCGTAGTATTGTGATCGGGGCAAGGGTTAACAATACCTTGTTTAAGTTCATACCAGGCACAGTTGGTAGTCACTATATCGTAGGTGTTGCTTGAGCCTTGCTGCACCAACTGCACCAATTGCAGGCGATAATACAAGCTGTTGTCCTGCTCATCGTAGCAATGTACCAGGCGGAAACCTACCGACGATACGGAGATATTGTAGTTGGCACAATAATCATCCACGGCGCTTTCAATGTCGGCCCAAGGCACGGAAAAGTCTTGGCCGCCAAACTGTGCCAGTTCGGCACCTTCAAGCACAAAGTAGTGCATATCAAAGTTTTGTCGACCGAGGGTAAATTCATTAAGGGTAATTTCGCCGGCGCTGTCGCTTTGGGCGGATACGATTTTTACGGGCATGATTTAGAAGATTTGGTTGGCCGCTAAATTAGCTATTTAGTCGCGAACCCGCCAAACGCCACCCCGGGAAAAATACCCCCCACCCGCTGCACATTATACGCTTTTAGGGCAATCTATATTGTTTCACTTTTGTATCACATCACCGATGAACTACCAAATAGCGCCATATAAGAGCCCAAGACTTATATAGCGTCCTGTAAGCCCTACCACCATGAAAACATTTTTCAACTTAACCGAAAAATAACAGCGTGCCATGATACACATATATTACAAAGGACTGGACGAAAAGGTAAAGACCGCGGTAAAAAACGTAAACAGCCTTTTTCTGTACGACGGGTTTTATGAGGCTATTCGCCGCCATCGCCGCTTTGATTTGGCCAATGTTCCCCCCTCATGGATAGCCGACCTTATGGAATCCACCACCCTTTTCATGAGCATTGACTTTTATTACTCCATAAATCCCTTCAGTAACGCCCTTGCCTACGACGACCCCAAAGACCCTGCGGTAATACACCTTAATAAGTGGAACCTGGATAAATCCGTTGGCTGCATTTGCAATGCGCTGATACACCAGTGCATACACGCCATCAATGCCAAATACCCGCAATACTCCTTCGGGCACGGTGGCAACGAGCCGGAGGGTAAGGAAAACACGGCACCGTTCGCCATAGCGCATTTGGGCCAACAAATCATCACGCAAGACCATAGTGTTAAAGATGCCTTGCTGCATGAAATGCAAACCAATATACCCGCATTATATGAAGGCACCGGAAAAAGACAAGGTGCATATATAGGATAACTCTTTCGGCGTAACCACACGCACCCCCATCACCTACTTTTTTCGTTTGATCTACCAAGCGGCCGACTTTTCCAAGTTGGCCGATTTTATTTGGAATGAAACTATAACGAACTCACCTGTTCGGCAAAAATATAGCCGCTACTCCATGCATGCTGAAAATTAAAGCCGCCCGTAATACCGTCTACATCCAGTAACTCGCCGGCAAAGTACAACCCGGGCATTTTGCGGCTTTCCATCGTTTGCGGGTTCACCTCGGGTAAGGCAATACCTCCGCAAGTAACAAATTCTTCTTTAAAGGTGGTTTTACCCTTAACATCGTAGGTATCTCTCAACAAGCTTTCCACGAGTTTGTTTTGTGCGGCTGCGGGCAGTTCCCCCCATTTCACATCATCGCCTATACCTGTCCGTGTGAGTTGATACTCCCATAAACGCCTGGGTAAGTCAAACGGATTTTTGTGCCGTACCAATTGCTTGCCGTGGGTGCTACGTTGGTATTGTAAGGTCTCTTTAAAGTCTGCCTCGCTCATGCTGCCCGTCCAGTTGATGACGATACGAAACTCATAATTCATATCGTGCAATTCTCGGGCTGCCCATGCCGATGTACGCAACACCACAGGGCCGCTAAATCCCCAGTGGGTGATTAATAACGGACCTTGCTCCGTTATTTTTGTACCCGCAATTTTTATGGTGGCATTCGGTACGCTTAGCCCCATCAATTCGGTAAGCGGGTGCTTGGGTATATTGAAGGTAAACAAAGAAGGCACGGGCGACTGTATGGTATGCCCCAAGTCTTTAAATCTTTTGTATTGCTCTTCTTTGGGAAATCCGCCACAGGCCAGCAATACTTTATCGGCTTCGTGAATGCTGCCATCTGCAAAGTATAAATGAAACAGCTCTCCCGTTTTTTCTATTCGCTCCAATGATTTATGATACAGCACTTCCGCTTTATTCTTTATCATTTCTTGCCACAGGCAATCAATAATGGTCTGCGAGCTGTCCGTAACGGGAAACATTCTTCCGTCTTGTTCGGCTTTCAATTCCACGCCTCGACTTGCAAACCAATCAATGGTTTGCTGTGGCCCAAAACGGTATAGAGTTTTACGTAATAGTTGCTTACCGCGCGGGTATCGGGTGACCAATTCGGGTATGTCGAAACAGGCATGTGTGGTATTGCACCGTCCGCCACCCGATACTTTTACCTTTTGGAGCACTTTCCCCGTTTTTTCAAATACGGTTACCGTTCTCCCGGCTCTATGCGGAATATTGGCTGCCGCGAAGCATCCGGCAGCCCCGGCTCCTATAATGGCTATATTCAAAATAAAAATTCAAAAAGTAAAAATTCAAACGAGTTACCGTTTACTATGCTCCGCCTTTCACCTGTGCTTCTACCACCGCTATGGCCACCATATTCACTATTTGGCGAACACTGCTGCCCAATTGCAATACATGTACCGGCTTGCGCAATCCCAACAATACGGGCCCCACGGCTTCGGAGCCGCCCACTTCCTGCAACAGATGATAGGCTATATTGCCGGCGGCAAGGTTAGGAAAAATCAGCGTGTTGGGCGATTCGTTCACAAGGTCGGAGAACGGATAGTTCTCGCGCAGCAAATCCTTATTAAACGCCACACCCGCCTGCATTTCTCCGTCTATCACTATGTCGGGGTGTGTGGCTTTAATACGCTCCACCACGTTACGCACCAGTATGGCTTCCGGAGACACACTGCTGCCAAAGTTGGAATAAGACAACATGGCTATGCGTGGTTTAATATTCAATCGAGATACCGCACGCGCAGTTTGCAATGTAATATCAGTCAGTTCTTCTTCGTTGGGGTTAAAATTCACCGTGGTATCGGCAAAGAAAAGCGGTCCTTTTTTGGTGAGCATGATGTACATTCCCGCTACTCGCTTAGCGTTTTCTTCCATACCTATTATTTCCAGTGCCGGGCGCAGCGTATTGGGGTACTGCCGGGTAAGCCCCGAAATCAGTGCATCCGCCTCTCCCGTTTCTACCATCATACAACCGTAAAAGGTACGCTCACGCATTATCTTTTTGGCCTCATATAAGTTATAGCCGCGGCGCTTGCGTTTTTCAAAAAACATGCAACCATATCGGTCGCGCGTTTCGGTCTGTTCCTCGCTGCGCGGGTCTATAACGGTTACATCTTGCAACTGCAAGCCATGCTGCTCAATAAGCTTGGCTATTTTTTGCCTGTTACCCAGCAATATGGGTATGGCTATCCCGTCGTCTTTCACTATTTGTGCGGCCTTCAGCACTTTCAGGTTTTCCGCCTCGGCAAATACCACGCGCTTGGGTTGGCTCTTTGCCTTGTTTATGATGGAACGTAGCAGGTTATCGTCGCTACCTAAGCGCTTATGCAATTCCGCCTCGTACGCCTGCCAATCTGTTTTGGGCTTGCGCGCCACTCCGCTGTCCATAGCGGCTTTGGCCACTGCGGGAGCCACGGTAACCAACAAACGAGGATCTACAGGTTTGGGAATAATATAGGTGGGACCAAAACGCAGGCTTTTTTCGTTGTAAGCCATGTTTACAATTTCGGGCACCGGCTCTTTGGCCAACTTGGCCAGCGCATGCACTGCCGCCAGTTTCATTTCTTCGTTAATGGAAGTGGCTCGCACATCCAATGCTCCGCGGAATATAAAGGGAAAGCCAAGCACATTGTTTACCTGGTTGGGGTAATCACTGCGTCCGGTAGCCATAATTACATCCGGGCGTGCTTCTATGGCATCTTCATAGGGTATTTCCGGGTCAGGATTGGCCAAAGCAAATACTATGGGGTCCTTAGCCATCGCTCGCACCATATCCTTGGTAAGCAGGTTGCCTTTCGACAGGCCTATAAACACATCGGCATCCTTAAGCGCATCTGCCAAGCTTATATCATCCGTGTTTTTTACAAACTGCTTTTTATATTCGTCAATATCGGTACGTGCGTTGGTGAGCAAGCCCTTGCTGTCGTACATATATATATTGTCCACATTGGCGCCCAATGCCAGGTATATTTTGCAGCAGGATATGGCGGATGCACCTGCTCCGCTGATGACAAACTTCACTTTGGCTATGTCTTTGCCCACAATTTCCAATGCGTTGAGCAAAGCCGCGCCGGATATGATGGCGGTGCCGTGCTGGTCATCGTGCATGATGGGAATCTTTAGCTCTTGTTTCAGTCGGCGCTCGATTTCAAAACACTCGGGGGCTTTGATATCCTCCAGGTTAATCCCCCCGAAGGTAGGCTCCAATGCTTTCACCACGTTTACAAACTCGTCTATGCCCTTGCTATTTAGTTCTATATCAAATACGTCTATATCGGCAAATATCTTAAAGAGCAGGCCCTTACCTTCCATCACCGGCTTTGATGCCTCGGGTCCGATATCTCCCAAACCTAACACTGCGGTACCGTTACTGATTACCGCAACAAGATTGCCTTTTGCGGTGTAGCGGTACACGTCGTCGGGGTTGGCTTCTATCTCCTTGCACGGCTCCGCCACGCCCGGAGAATAGGCTAAGGCCATATCTCTTTGCGTTTTGGTCTCCTTGGTGGGTACTACTTCTATTTTCCCCGGCCTTCCTTTCTCGTGATATTCCAGTGCGTCTTTCTTCCTGATGAGCTGTGCCATTTCCGTATCCAGATTTGAGTATGTGAATATAGAAATAAACCCGCACACCACTTATAATAAGGCTAAAAAGTATGTGTGGCGGTCAAATGCGCAAAGAGTAGTTTTACTATTTTTACAGGGTAAAAGGAAGATGTATAGCCGGCTTTAGCAACATATTGGATTCTCCCATAGAATACCTGAAGGGTGTAGGCCCTCAACGGGGCGAGTTGCTGCGTAAAGAATTGGAGATAGCCACATTTGAAGACCTGCTTCATCACTACCCCTATCGCTACGCCGATCGCAGCAGCATTACCGGTATAGCCGCTGTAAACGGCAACAGCGATTATGTGCAACTCATCGGCACACTCATTAATATATCCGAAGAAGGAACGGGGCACAAACGCAGGCTTACCGCCACCTTGTATGATAATACGGGGCGTATAGACTTAGTGTGGTTTCAGGGCGTGCAATGGTTGAAAAAATCGCTGGTGGAAAACGGTCGCTATATTGTATATGGTAAACCTGCCGTATTCAATGGCATGGTAAACATTCCCCACCCCGATATTGACCCGCTGAATGCCGAAACCAATATAGCCGGTATGCAACCGGTTTACCCCACTACGGAAAAGCTGCGGGCCAAAGGCATCACCAATCGCTCTTTTGCCAAGCTTACGCAGGCATTGTTCGAGAAAATAACAACTGCGGACATACCCGAATTTCTACCGCCCTACCTGCTGCAACAGTATGGACTGTGTAACAGAGCTACCGCCATATTCCGCATACACTACCCCGATAGCGAGGAGAGCATGCAGGCGGCGAAATACCGACTTAAATGGGAAGAGCTTTTCGCATCGCAGCTTAAAATAGCCCAAATACGCCTGCAGCATACCATACAACCGGGTTATAAGTTTGAAAAGGTGGGTGAGCATTTCAACAATTTTTACAGCCATCACCTGCCGTTTCAATTAACAGGCGCGCAAAAGCGCGTACTGCGCGAGATACGCGTAGATACCGCGAGCGGCAAGCAAATGAACCGGCTGCTGCAAGGTGATGTGGGCAGCGGAAAAACCATAGTGGCCATTATGAGCATGCTGTTGGCGCTGGACAACGGTTTTCAAGCCTGCCTGATGGCACCTACGGAAATATTGGCACAGCAGCACTACCAAAGCGTACACGGCCTGCTCGATAAAATGGGCATACCTTGCGCCATACTCACCGGCACCACCAAAGGAAAGGAACGTAAAGACATACTGCAACAGTTGGCAGACGGAAGTCTTAAAATAGTGGTGGGCACACATGCCCTTATAGAAGATAAGGTAGTGTTTCACAACCTAGGGATGGCGGTGATAGATGAGCAACACCGCTTTGGTGTGGGCCAAAGAGCCCGGCTTTGGAAGAAGAACGACAAGGCACCGCATATGCTGGTAATGACTGCAACTCCCATACCGCGCACGCTGGCCATGACGCTTTACGGCGATTTGGATGTTTCCGTGATTGACGAACTACCCCCGGGACGACAGGAAATTAAGACCGTATGGCGAAACGAGATGCGCCGCGCAAGCGTAATGGATTTTATACGTTCGGAAATAGACAAAGGACGCCAGGCTTATATAGTATACCCCCTTATCGAAGAATCGGAGAAAGTAGATTACGAAAGCCTTAAAGCAGGGTACGAACAAGTTCGCGTATTCTTCCCCGACCATAAGTATAATGTGGCCATAGTACACGGCAAACAGGATATGCAGGAACGCGAGCGGAACATGGAGCGCTTTGTAGCCGGCCATGCGCACATACTTGTTGCCACCACCGTGATAGAAGTGGGCGTAAATGTGCCCAATGCATCGGTTATGCTTATAGAAAGCTCCGAGCGTTTCGGGCTTTCTCAACTGCACCAGTTACGCGGGCGTGTAGGTCGCGGCTCCGAGCAATCTTATTGCATACTGCTCACCGGCAATCAGTTATCCGAAGAGAGCAAACAGCGGATGAAAATCATTACCTCGTCTACCAACGGATTTGTGATATCCGAGCAAGACTTAGCCATGCGCGGCCCCGGCGATTTATATGGCACTCGCCAAAGCGGTATCATGAAGTTTAAATTGGCGGATATAGTTCAGGATTCGGCCATACTGGAGCAAACTCGCCTTGCCGCGCAACAGGTGGTTACAGATGACCCCGGCCTTACTCATCAATTGCATCAGGGCATCCGGTATATACTGCTTAAAGAAGTCAACCAATCCGACTGGAGTAAAATAAGTTGACGGTAAGCATCTTAGGGTTTTTAACTTTCGGATAAAGAAATTAATATCGCCGAAACCCTTGCTCTGCCCCAACTTTTCATGACAAAAACATGTCTTTCTTTTAAAATGCAAGATGATTAAATCGCTAAAAAGGCGGCTTATAATCGTACATAAATAAAGTAACACAGTTCTGCAATTATTGGTTAATAATTAAAAAAACCGTCATGAAACTTCGATCCTATTATTTACTCTTATTGCTTTTTGCGTTCGGCTCTTTGCTTCCTTCTAAGGCAAAAGCAACACATGCCGCAGGCGGAGAAATCATTTACGAATGGATAAGTGATTCTACCTATCGGGTATTCTTTAAGTTCTACCGCGATTGCACGGGCGCACAGGAGCCGGATGCCTCCAACCAGTTACCGCCATTGTGCATAACCAATCCTTGCAACCCGAGTTGGAACCAAAACATAACAATGGATAAATGGCAGGGAACCCTACCCGGTGGAGGCAATAACGGTGATAAGGTATCCGTAGGCTGTGCGCAATATCCTACCAAATGCGAGGACAGAAATTCGCCCATACCGGGTTACGAAGAGTGGTGGTATTCCGCTATCGTCACGCTAACGGGTAGGTGTAACTTTTTTACCTTTTCCACATCCATAGGTGCGCGTAATCCGAGTACCAATATCGTAAACAGCGGTAACCTATATGTGGAAACCACGCTCAACAACGTATTTTTTCAGGGCAACTCCTCGCCCTATTTTACAATTAAACCTACGTCTTATGTCTGCGTCAATTCCGACTATGAATTTAATAACGGAGCCATTGACCCCGACAGGGACTCCCTGGTTACCGAAGTCGTCCAACCCCAGTTGGGAGGCTGTGGTAATTCCGGGCAATTTGTAGGTGTTGCTCCCGGTATCACCTACCCAAACAATCCGTTACCTGCGGGTAATAATTTCCAAACAAATGCAAAGACAGGCCAATTGGCATTCACCGCTACTCAGCAGGGCGTACATACGCTTACTACAAAAGTAAAAGAATATCGAAAGGGTATATTGGTAGGATACATCATGCGCGACGTACAGATTGCGGTACTTAACTGTACTGCCGTAAAGCCTGATTTGAAGGTGAAAGAAAATACGATAACCGGAGGCGGCTATAACCCGGTGGACGGCACCATATATGGTTGCCCCAACCAGTTGCTTACTTTCTGCTATGATATTACTTCAGATTCTCCCCGCGCCGTACTTATAGCAAGCGATAACCGAAGGTTGGCATTACCGCCTGCTTCAACAGCCTATTACAACCAATTGACAGACTCGGTAAGAGGATGTTTTAGTTGGCTCCCCGGCGCTACCGATACCGGCTTGAAAGGATTTATAGTTGCCATAAAAGATTCGACGTGCGATCCTCCCGGTGTACCCCTGTACTATACCTTTTCCATACCCATCTATATTTGGGCGCCTACACGAGCGCTAAAAGATACAAGTATCTGCCCGGGGCAAACGGCTTTCTTGGCTGCAGTGGGCGGAGAAAATTTTGTGTGGGACGTGTTACCCGGCGGTGCCCCGGTTACCACTTTAACATGTAGTACCTGCGTACCGCCTATAGCCACACCGCTTATCACTACGCAATACCATGTCGTATCTACCATAAATCCGTATTGTACCAGTTCTAACCGCGACACCGTTACGGTTACGGTACTGCCGGCACCGGTGTTTACACGACATGCCGACACTATTACATGTCCCAATAACCCGGTTAAATTAGACTTAGAGCCTAATCCTCCTACGGGCGTAACTTATTCATATAAATGGACACCGATTACCTATCTGGATAATGACACTATACCTGCCCCTACAACCAATCCTACGGGAGACATTACCTATTATGTAAGCGTGAAAGCAGATAATACTATTTGTGTCACCTTGGACACTATCGAAGTAGATGTGTTGGACGGCTTCGACATATTTACCGGAGATACGGCAATTTGTTTGGGTCAGTCGGTAGATGTAAACGGTAGCGGAGATATAAGATATGCCTATCTCTGGGAAGCGCCTCCGGCTGCCAAAGCCAATATTTCCGACCCCGGAAGCGTTATAACCAATATTACACCCGGCGATACCGGCAAATATGTGTATGTGCTTAAAGGCCAATTTGCAACTTGTCTCGATAGTTTGCAAACTTTGGAAATTGAGGTGCAACCCGTACCGCAGGTTATCGTAAATGATGATACAAAAATATGCTTTGGCGATACGATGATGCTTAATGGCATAATTAATCCCCAAACGTATACTTACGATTTGACTTGGACACCGGGCGAATCTTTGGACAACGACAAAGTATCAAATCCCATATTCACGGCTAATAAAGTGGCAGATGTGGAACTGATGTTGATTGCCAAGTCGTCTGCGAATTGCGCGGACACGGATAAGGTGGTGCTCACGGTATTCCCGGCGGACTTCCTGACCGTATCCAACGACACGGCGATATGTCCGAACGACTCTATAAGATTGGGACTGACCGCAGTAGGTATTTCTTCTTTCACTTGGTCCCCTGATCTTAACATCAGCACCACCAAAGGGCTTGACCCTAGGGTATGGCCCTATACCACGCAAACTTACCAAGTATACGGACTGGATACCAACGGTTGCGCAGATACCGCATCGGTACGTGTAACCGTAAAACCCGCGCCGGTTTTGGATATTCCACAGATGCTTTCACTTTATCCGGGCCAGTCATACCAAGTTAACCCCGGTAGTAACTGTGCATATTTCACTTGGTTCCCCAATGTAGGTTTGAGCGACACCAAAATTTCTAACCCCGTTATGGCTCCTGCTGTAAACACTCGCTATATTGTAAATGCGATGACCGAATCGGGTTGCATGGTTACCGACTCTATAGATGTGACTATACTATCGGATAGTAAGATAGAGGTACCCAATGCCTTCGCACCCGGAAGAGGTCTTAACGGCAATTTGAAAGTTTTGAGATTGGGAGAAGCGAAACTAAAAAGCTTTGCCATATACAATCGTTGGGGCGTACAAATGTTCCAAACATCGGATATCAATGAAGGTTGGGACGGTACTTACAAGGGAGAGCCTCAACCAATGGGTGTGTATGTTTACTCGGTTGAAGCACAAAGTGCAATGGGCCGCAATATTACCAAACAAGGTAACATTACACTCATAAGATAATATAACTTACTGATATCATGGAAAAAGACGGCAGAAAGCCGTCTTTTTCAATTTAAGTTACAATCTACGCTAAAACTATCCTTAATTACCTGAAAAACCCCTATCTTTGCGCCCGCAAAAAGAGGTTCTTTATATTATGATAAGCCGCAGAAACATACGCGTAAAAGTGATGCAAGCCATCTATACGGTTACAACAACCACGGAAAACGCGGATAACGAAGCGAAAAAGAAGGCGGGTTCCAAAATACTGGATGAAAAATTAAATCGCTCGCTCGACCTGTTTATCATATCCCTACTCTACACTTTTCGAGTGGCCCAATACGCCGAAAAAGATGCCATACAGAAATCGGCAAAATACCTGCCCACCGAGGCCGACCTTAATGTAAGCACCAAGATAGCCGGCAATGAGTTTATGTGGGCAACCCTCTCCGAAAAAACATTTACGGAGCGCATAAAAGATGGCAATACCGAAAAATATGTTGACGAGGATTTAATTAAAAAAACTTATCAGCAACTGGTAAAAACACCGGAATATCAGGCTTATACCGAGCGTCAGGACCGCGAGCCCGCGGCCGAGAAAGCCATCATACATTTCATTTGGGAAAAACTTGTTTTGGAAGGCGAAGCGGTGCAGGAATATTTTATGGACGAATTGCCCGACTGGGAAGACGACAAGGAAATGACGGTAATGCTGATGCAGAACTTCTTTAAAAACAATAAGGGCATCAATTATCTTAACCTCTTATCGGGCGAGAAAAAAGATTATGCACATGAACTGCTGCATACTGCGATAGATAAGGAGGAGTACTGCATGGAACTTATAAAACCCAAACTGGTAAACTGGGATACCGAACGTGTGGCACTAATAGACCAATTGCTTCTGCGTATGGGCGTATGCGAACTGCTTTATTTTCCCTCTATACCTACCAAGGTTACTATAAACGAATATATAGAGATAGGAAAAATGTACAGTACACCCCAAAGCGGACAGTTTATAAACGGTGTTCTGGACAATATCCTTAAGGATTTGACCAAAGAAAAAAAGATTAACAAGGAAGAACGTCAGCGTAAGTCATAACTTTGCATATCACGACTATTATGAAAAAGCAATATTTCATATTCCTGATTCCTTTACTCATCTCTTGCGGCGAAACCGATACGCGCGAGAAAGAACAACTGAAAGACCTGATGCCGACGGATATCGTAAACAACCCCGTAACGGCAAACGGTATCGATAGTACCAAATTGGATGAATTGCCCGTGCTTAGTTTTACCGATACGGTATACAATTTCGGAGATATAAAGGCGGGAGAAGTGGTGAGCCACGATTTTGAGTTTACCAATACGGGCAAAACACCGCTCATCATCAGCAATACAAGTGTGGCCTGTGGTTGCACGGTTCCCGATTATCCGCATGAGCCTATACCTCCCGGCAAATCTGCGGTACTAACCGTAAAGTTTAACTCGGAAGGCAAATCCGGTCACCAGGATAAATCGGTTACCGTAACGGCCAACACATTCAGGGGTACACACATGCTCTATATTAAGGGCGATGTGAAATAAAACAAACATCTTTAATCAATAAATACCGGATAATGTTCGTAAATCTTCAGACAGTATTATTACAGGCACCTCCGCAAGGCGGCGGCATGATGTCCTTATTATTCATGGTGGGTATGATTGCCGTGATGTATTTCTTCATGATACGTCCTCAAGCCAAACGTGCCAAAGAGCAAAAGAAATTTTCTGAAAGCATAGCCGCAGGCGAGAAAATAGTAACCAGCGCAGGCATACACGGTTCCATCATGCGTACCAACGAGGATGGTACCTTGCAACTGGAAGTTAGCCGCGGCACATTCATCACCATCGATCGCTCTGCAGTATCTATGGAAATGACACAGGCTTATCGCAAAAGAACAGGTACCGCCACCACGGTATCCGAAGTAAAATAAATACCGCCCATGCTTAAAGTAGGTATTACCGGAGGCATAGGGTCGGGCAAATCAGTTGTATGCCGGGTGTTTGAAACACTCGGCATACCTGTATTTTATGCAGACGCAGCCGCCAAATACCTGATGGAAAACGATGCGCTGCTTATAGACAACATCAAGCACCTGTTTGGTACGGATATATACCAAGCCGGCAAATTAGACCGGCAACGGGTATCCTCCATAGTATTTGCCCGCCCCGAAGTGTTGGAACAACTCAATGCGGTGGTTCATCCTGCCACGGTGCGCTATGGTAAACTATGGATGGATGAGCAAACCACGCCGTATGCTTTGAAAGAAGCCGCCATTTTTTTTGAAAGCGGCACCTATACCGATATGGATATTATGGTAGGCGTGTACGCGCCGCGCAAATTGCGCATACTGCGTGCCACACGCCGCGACGGCGTTTCGCAGGAAAAGGTGCTGGAGCGCATAGCCAACCAAATGGATGAGGACGAGAAAATGAGCCGCTGCGATTATATTATCACCAATGACGATACTCGAGCCATTATCCCTCAAGTGTTACAGCTGCATGAAACACTCTTAAAACGCGCCCCCCGGTCTTAATCGGCTTTACTTTCCGTAAATAATCTTCCTGTAATTTTTGTATTGCTTCAGGTTATTTTCGTTTTCCTCTGCCGCGATTACGACGTCAGCGGCTATTTTCATTTGTTCTGCTTTTCGGGCCATCCGTTCCCGGTCTTCTTTTCTCTTGTCGTTATCTGCCGCACGCTTGATTAGCGCTGCTGCCTCAAAGAGGTAAGAAGCCATACCCGAGCGATAGGAACCGATATTCTCGGCATTGATAAGCCGAACAAAAACGTTGAGGACCTTATTGAATGCGGCGGTATCGCGCACATTCTGTAGGTAAGACGATATGCTTGAGGCCAGCTCGATTTTCTCCGTACCATAAAACCGCCACATTTCGCGCTCGTACAAATCTGCGTCCGATGCCGCCCCTTTATCGCCCAAAATGTACCAAATGGCCGCCCTTTGCGCTGCCTTGGGGTGCTCATTGAGCATAGCGGTTGCAATGCTATAAGCCGTGTCTCGTTGCGGCTTCATGCCATATAGTGCCTCCAGTGCCGCACCCGATACCATATAAGAACTATCTGCCAGCGATAAATATAATACATCCGCCACGTCTTGTGCCTGCCATGAGCCTAACAGGGTAATTGCAGACGCGCGAACTGCGTTGCTGCTATCACTTTTTGCAAGTACCGTAACACGTTCTTTCCATCGGCCTTTATAATTATCGGCCTTGCCGTTCAACATATTGTCTAGCGCCAGTTTACGAATGGTATGACGTTTATCGCCAAGGGCCATGTTAATAATGGCAATCGATGCACTGTCTTCAGTTTTTTTGAAAGCTGCTCCCACGGCAAAACGCTTGTTCACGAAGTTATCATTGCTGTGCGTGTATATCTCGCGCCATTGCGCCGGTGTCAGGTTATGGTTTATTTCCCCTACCAGGTAATGTTCGGCATCGGCCAATACCAAAGGTTTTATACCGTTCTTGTACGGATAGGTAAAGGTTTGTGTCTTGATGTCGAAATCCCAATCCACTATTGTTTTCTCATTGCCGTAAAGCACCCACGCTTTCATAGGAAGCCAATAGGCTTTGTCTTGCTTTTGGCTAACGGTTACATTGAGTTCTTTTCGCGCATCATCATAATCATAAGATAGGTCGAGTGTAGGATGCCCGCCCTTGTAATACCATTGATTGAAAAATCGGTTCCAATCCTGTCCCGTGGCTTCTTCCAAAGCCAGGCGCCAGTGCGTAGCCTCTGCCGATTCCAAGGCATTTTTGGTCAAATAGAGATTCATTGCCTTGTAGAATGCGGAGTCGCCCACCAAACCGTGAATGTAGCCTAAAATAGCCCCGCCTTTCTGGTAAGACACACGGTCAAACATATCCTCCCTGTCATTATAGTGAAAGCGCACCAAGGCGGGGTCGCTTGACTGAGCTTGGCCATACACGTAAGTCCACATTTGCTGTATGGCATATTCATCCGCATCGGCTTTGCCATATTTATAACGCTGCCACAATACTTCTCCGTAATTGGCAAAGGATTCGTTTACCGTCAAATTAGACCATGATTCTGCCGTAACATAATCGCCAAACCACTGGTGAAACAGCTCATGTGCTACCACAAATTCGTAATTCTTATCGGCAATTTCGCGCGCGTTTTGATTTACGAATTCGCCGAACACGCTGGCCGTTGTGTTTTCCATGGCTCCCGACACATAATCGCGCACCACCACCTGGCTGTACTTATTCCATGGATAGGGCACACCGCTGATTTTTGAGAAGTATTCTATCATCTCCGGCGTGTGATTAAATATCAGCTTGGCATAGGGTGCATATTCCTGCTCTACGTAATAATTAACCGGTATTGAACCATCCTTTTCCTCCACTATCGCAAATCTGCCTATGGCAAACATCACGGCATATACCTGTATCGGCTTATCCATGTGCCAGGTATCGGTACGCATGCCACCGGGTAACGGTTTACTGCCTGTAAGCTTTCCGTTGCCCAAGGTTTGGAAACTGTCGGGTATGGTAAGGTTTAGAGTTACCGTAATACGCTCATCGGGATTATCGTTCGTAGGCATCCAGTGAGAATTGGATTGGGTTTCTCCCTGCGTCCATATCTGCGCGGGCTTTCCGGGTATCTTATAATTGGTATTAATAAAGTATAACCCCCTACTCTCCGTAATGGCTTTACTGCCCCCGGCTTCATCGGCATAAGGCATGGCCTTGTACCGTATATATAGTTCAATGTCTTCAGACGCAGTATATGCTTTTTCAAACTTCAGCTTCAGCACATCATCTTCATAGGTATATTTTACGGCTCTTATGCCCGCTTTATCGGCTAGCGCAACGGAGTCTATACGCATACTCTTGGCATCCAGCCAAAGACTGTCCGTAGCATAAAAATAAGGGTGAAGCAATAGCTTGGCTGTGCCGGTTGCGGTCTTCTCTTTCCAATCAAAGCCCAAGGAAACTTCCGTATGCGTAATATCCCACACGCGCGTGGGCGTGGCGCGGTATACACTTTGTGCGGCATTCACGCCGACTTCCTCCAGGGTAACCGTTCTCTTTGCCTTACGGGTAGCGCAGCCGGCAACCATCAGAGACAGGCCAAGAATAAGAAGCGCACCCGGGCGTAGTTTGTTCATCATCATATTGATGACCCGAAAATAACCCGAAATGACAAAACCGTTTGGGGGATTTTTGTAGCCGACGAAATAAGCTATTTGGTAAGGCTGCGGAACACGTCTTCCAACGATTGCGACTCCGCCTGCATGGAGCCGATGTTCAGGTCGTGTTTCAGCGCCATTTGCATCAGTTCCTTACGCAATTCTTCCGGCTTGCCGGAATATAACCGCCAACTGTTGGCACTTACCGATTCTTTGCGCTTCAGGTGCTTTAGTTCGCCAAAATGAGCTTCGGCACCCGGCTTGTCAAACGATACTATCAATACGCCTTGGGCAGCGTTGAGGCTTTGCAAGTTATTAATGGAATCGTCGGCAGCAAGTTTACCGTTACTGATGATGATAACCCGGCTACACATAGCCTGCACTTCCTGCATAATATGGGTAGAGAGCAGCACCGTTTTTTCTTTGCCTATATTGGTGATGAGCTCCCTTATTTCCACCAACTGGTTAGGGTCGAGGCCCGAGGTAGGCTCATCCAGTATCAATACGTCCGGATTATGGAGCATGGCCTGTGCCAAGCCCACGCGCTGTTTGTACCCTTTGGACAATGCACCAATTTTTTTATGCGACTCTTTGGTTAGGCCGGTAATGGCTATCATTTCCTCCATGCGGCTCTTGGTTTGGCTGCCCAACTTATGTATGCCGGCACTGAACTCCAGATACTCGCGCACATACATATCATAATACAACGGGTTGGCCTCGGGTAGGTAACCTAGGCGCTTGTGTATCCCTACCGGGTCCTTCTCCACGTCTATACCACAAACTTTTACGCTGCCCGATGTTGGCGGCAAGTAGCCGGTAATCATCTTCATGGTGGTGGATTTTCCCGCACCGTTAGGGCCAAGGAAACCTACTATTTCACCTTTTTTCAGTTCAAACGAAATATTATCTACCGCTTTTTGCGTACCATACATTTTGGTAAGCGAAGCCACACTGATTGACATGAGGCAAATCTAATGAAAAGGAATAAAAAAAGCCGGGCAAACAGCCCGGCATATGAGAACTTACAAAAGAATGTTTTTAGTCTATACGAGTTTGACCCGTAAAGGTATACACGTATTTTTGGTTGTCCACTGTTTTTTCCACGTATAATATCAGCTTACGGGAATTATCTCCGCGGCCATCCCAGTTGTTTTCCACCTCTATCGACACTGCACCATAAACGGCACCGGTATTTTTTGCATCGGGCGATGCAATAATTTCGTCCAAACCCTTTATCGTACCGTTGATAACATCGCGCTGTGTAAATGCATGGGCACTGATTGTCGTATTATTCACCAACTCAACCACAGCGGAGTCAATAACGACCGGGTCATTATTCAGTTTGGTAACTCCATAAAACTTGCCTAAATATTTCTTGGCAGTAATGTTCTCACATTGTCCGCCCTCATAACCGTTGGGGCAATTGCAATAACCGTTGGCACAGGTACCGCCGTTTCTGCATTTCAATTCGTAGCAAGGGTCATCGTTGCACGAGGTATAGACTATAGTCGAGGCAATTCCCAAAAACGATAAAACAGTGGTCAATATAAGTTTACCTAACTTCATGCTTGGTTTTTGTTTACGCCAAAATACAAAAATTATTGACGATGTAAAGTATCCGTTAAAATTTTTCTATGAAAAGGCATTCCACCCTTGGGCCGTTAGTTTATGCTTGTTTCCGGCATTGGTTACCAGGTGAGCGCCTTCTTCCGCATCGGTAATATGGCCTATGATGCTGATTTTCTCGCTCAGCACCAATTTATCATATTCTGATTGGCTTACGGTAAACAACAACTCATAGTCCTCGCCTCCGCTCAAAGCGCAGGTGGTGGGCGGCACGTTAAACTCCAGCGCCATTTGCTTTGTTTCGGTGTTTATCGGTATTTTCTCTTCGTAGAGCAAGCACCCTACACCCGAAGATTTACATATATGCAGTATTTCGGAGCTTAACCCGTCGCTCACATCTATCATGGATGTGGGTGTTATTTCCTTTTCATTCAGCCAGTCCACTATATCCGTGCGCGGTTCCGGCTTCAGTATCCGGCCTACGGTATATGCCTTGTTCTGCAAATCGGGCTGCACGCCGGGGCTTTCCAAGAAAATCCTCTTTTCCCGCTCCAGCAATTGTAAACCTACATAAGCGCCGCCCAAATCGCCGGACACGCAAAGCAAATCTCCCTTTTGTGCACCGGCACGGGTTACATATTTACCGGGCGTGATTTCGCCGACTGCCGTTACGCTAATAATAAAACCTTTCAGCGAACTGCAGGTATCGCCTCCTATCAAATCCACATTATAACGCTCACAGGCGGCATAAACACCTTCGTAAAATTCGTCCAAAGCTTCCACCGAAAAGCGGTTGGATATACCGATGTTCACGGTAATATGCGTGGGTGTGGCCATCATGGCGCACAAGTCCGACAGGTTTACCGCCACGGCCTTGTAGCCCAAATGCTTCAGCGGGGTATACATCAGATCAAAGTGTACACCTTCCAACAGCATATCGGAAGTAATAACCGTTTGTTTACCAAAATGGTCTATCACTGCGGCATCGTCGCCTATGCTCAACAGCGTGCCTGCCTGTTTTGTTTCGTTGTTCTGCGTCAGCCGGTCTATAAGCCCAAACTCACCCAAAGATGATATTTCCGTACGTTCCTCCATTTTCTATTTTTCGTTTCTTATTAAGTGCAACATATCCTCGTGTATCAGGCCGTTTGTAGCCAAGGTTTCTTTATCGAAAACGCTGTACGGCCCGCCTTGGAAGTTGGTAATTTTTCCACCCGCTTCTTCCACCAACAGGTAGCCTGCCGCCACATCCCAAGAGCTGAGGTTATATTCCCAAAAACCGTCGAAACGGCCGCAGGCCACCCAACACAGGTCTATGGCTGCGGAGCCCAATCGCCTCACGGGCAGGCCTTCCAGTATAAAGCGCTCGAATATTTTGATGGGATGCTCGCCTCTTGCCGGCCATTTATAGGGGAAACCCGTTACGAGGCAAGCCGTTCTAAAATCGCTTTTCTTTGATACGGAAATACGCACATCATTGAGATACGCGCCTTTTCCGCGCTCGGCAAAAAACAATTCGTTCATCATGGGGTTGTATACCGCCCCCATAATAAGAATGCCTTTATGCAAAATACCTATGCTTACGCAGCAAATGGGTATACCATGTGCAAAGTTCACCGTGCCGTCTATGGGGTCTATAATCCATTGGTAATCCGATTCCAACATCATTTCGCCCACTTCTTCGCTAATGATGCTGTGCTCGGGGTAATATTGTTTGATGATATTGATAATCTTCTCCTCAGACAGTTTATCCACTTCGGTCACCAAATTGTTGATGCCTTCCTTGTGTTCCACAAGAAAGGTGCCGTTAAAATAAGACTGAATAATCTTACCGGATTCTTTTATGGCTTCCGTGAGTACCTCTTTCAATTCGGGCATCGGCGTTACAGTTTAAGTTCTTTTCCAAGGTAATAGTCAATCACCTTCAATTTAAATATGAGGTCGTATTTGGCGCTCGCCAAGCGGGCATCGGCAGTATACAGGGCGTTTTGTGTGGTAAGATATTCTACCGTGTTGGTAAGCCCGAGGTCGTAACGTTTCTGCGCAAAATCAAAAGCACGTTGGGCGGCATCGGCGGCGCGTACGGCTGCATAATACTTTTGTATGGAATTACCGGCATCATTGTAAGCCTTATACACGTTTTGCTTCAACGTGAGCTCTGCCTGGTACATATTCAGTTCCTGCGATACCACGTTTATCCTCGCCTGCCGGGTGGCAAACTGCGATTGCCATGCGTTAAACACAGGTATATTAATCCCTAAAGATACCGTTTGGCGAAAGTTATTATCCAACTGCTTACTAAGCGGCGTAATTGAAGTGGTGTATACCGGCGAGTACTGGTACAGTGGCAATGTGTTGCCGGTAACGGTATCTACCGCCACACTGCCGGCTACAGGAACTATGTTTACACCCGTTACGTTATAATCTTTGAACGTGGTGGAATAGTTGGAACCCGCCTGCGCACTCAAAGACAGCTGCGGCCATAAGGCACCTTTGGTACGCGCCCAATCTTTTTGCGCCGCCTTCAGTTTTAGCTCACTGCTCCGGATGGTACCCAGATTTTTGCGGGCCTCGCGGTAGATGTCTTCAGGCTGCATGCTTATCAGGTCCAACTGTTCAGATACCTTTACATCGGGCACTTGCGGATTAAACGGCTGCGAAAATTCAAGATTTAGCAATGCTTTGATATCCAATATGGCGGAAGTATAATCGGCTATAGCCTGTATAAGGTTGGCACTGTCGCTTGCCAATTGCGATTCCAGTTGGGCAACGTTTAGCTCCGGTACTCGTCCCGCTTCGGCAAATTTGCGCGTTTGCGACAACTGTGCCGCAGAAAGCTCCACCTGCTTTTCGCTGATGCGTATTTGTTCACCCGCAAGCAATGCGCGTAGATAGCCTGTCGCCACGTTCAGCGACACGTCGTCCTGCAATTGGTCCAAATCGGCTTTTGCCGCTTCAAGGCTGTACTTATTGGCTTTTATGGTATTCCTACGCTGAAACCAACCAAACAACAATACATCGGCATTGGCGCTGAGGCTTACAAAATCGTAGCTGTTGCCGGATACGAATTGGTTGGTTGTGGGGTCTACCGAGCGGCCGAAACTGCGACCATAGGCGCCGGATGCATTGAACGAGGGCAATTGCCCCAATTGGCTCTGGCGCAGTGTAAGCCTTGCCAAGCGCTCGTTCAGCACATTTTGACGAATGGAGATGTTGTGGTCCAAGGCATATTGAACGGAGCGTTGCAAACTCCAAACCGCGGCGCTATCTTGTGTATAACCGCGAAATGCCGTCAATAATAAAAAGGAAACAATAAGCAACCGACGCATATAGCAACAAAAATAGTTGAAATACGCTGTATTTGACGGGAATTATGTTTCCGGATTTTGCGCCCGCTTCTTTTCGCCGCTTTTTAGCGGATGTTCCTCTTCACCATCGGCATCCACACCGTTGTCGCCTTCTATCTGTATCGGCAAAATAACGGTCTGCGGCTGGTGGTTGTTTTGTGATGCCAGATAGTCGGCATAACTGCCATATTGCGACATGAGCTGATAACCGGAACGGGTAAGTTCTATACGGCCGGCATTACCGAAACCTATTACCGGGCTTATCAGCCCCGTACTTGTCATCACATTCCAAAGGCGCTCTGCTTCCCGTAAAGGCATCTTTATGCGCAGCGGGCGGTAAATGTCGTTTTCAAGGTTCAGTGTGTCCTTATCGGCATTATGATAAAGTGTCTTTAACACCGCATCTATTATTTTTTTATCCGCCTCCGACCGGTCCAATATAACCGGGCTCTTAACCTTAAGCCTGCGTAAGGCTTTGTGTGCTTTATTTTTCATACGCTGCGGATTTTGAAAATTGAACAATATTAGGGCAATCCTTTGATAAATTGATATGTCCAAAAATTATGCCCCAAGCGGTCACGAGAATATCATGAAATGCCCAAACGGTATATTTAAGGGACTAAAGCGGAATATTCCGGGAAAGAATCAAGTAGCACATGACTGCGTTTTAATAAGTATTTTCTATGTTTGTCTCGCAAATGTACCTCAATCGTTTTCATGTGGAAATTTAAGAACATATGGCCATATTTCGTGTTCATCTTCTCCATACTTTTGGCCGTTGTTGCCAATAACGATGCTTTGGTGCGTACGATTAAAGACAACGAGCGGTATCAGCAGATACTTACCATGGCGCGTAAACAACGCACCCAAGGGCAAAAAATATCCCGGATATCTTACCAACTATACTTGGGAGAAGATAAAACGGAAGAGTTCATACAAAGCCTGCATTTTTGGGATAGCCTGCAAACCGAATTTCACAATGCGGCAAGGGACTTTGAAACTGCGCGAGCAATTGAAGCGGAACATTCCCGTAACGCGCATAAGCTTACCGAGCGGCAGAAAACATTATATACCCAGTATATTTCCATAGCCGATAATGCCATAAACAAGACGGTTATAGACAGCATCTCCGCACGCACTACGGTATACGTAAACGAGATACAGGACTTTATAAATCGTGTAAGCGAATTGGCTGAAGCCAGACTGGCCAAAAATCAAACGCGGCAAAGGTTAATTGTCATCTTAAGTGCCTTGTGCCTCATCGCCGAGATTTTTTTACTGGTGGTACCCTACCACAAAAAGTTGCTTTTGGCCTATAAGCAACTAAAGTTGCAGAAGAATGAAATCGAACGCCAAAAGCAGTTATTGGATGTACTGTCGGGCGATTCTCTTTTGGCATATTGGTACTGGAATTTCAAAAAAGAAAGCGGCTTTTCCAGCGTATCGTTTAAAAAAATGTTCGGGTATGAGGATAGCATGCCCGACAACCGCGAGACATGGACAAATCTGCTACACCCCGAAGACTCGGGAAAGGTGACCCGGGCTGCAAACGAGCATTTTGTGAATTTCCACAACGCACCTTTGGAAATGGTGATACGCATGTATCATGCAGATGGCAGAATGATGTATGTGGCCAATAAAATAAAGGTGATGGAATGGAACGACGACGGTACACCGGAATCACTGATCGCCACATTGTCAGACATTTCACCCATCATACGCGCCAAGGAAGATTCGGAAAAGCTGAACCAAACCAAAGACAAGCTCTTTTCCATTATCGCACATGACCTGCGCGGCCCTATAAAGAACATCAAATACCTTATCGAGCTTAAACAAGACGAGATAATTACCCAAGAAGAGTTTTTGGAGCATGTCGATTTGGTGAAGCAAAACATAACCTACCTATCCGATGCGATGGACAACCTGCTGACTTGGGCGCAGGGGCAAATGAAGGGGTTTACCGCAGCCACTGCCGAGGTGAAGGTATGGGAAGTGGTGAAGCTTGCCGTAAACCTTATGCGAGAGTCGGCCGGTAACAAAAACATATCCATACTCACTTCCGTGCCCACAGGCATATTGGCCTTGGCAGATCAAGACCATATATTTCTTATCCTGCGCAATCTGCTGAGCAATGCCATTAAGTTTACGCCCGAAAACGGACTGATAAAGATAGCCGCAACAACCCAAGATACTATGGTTGTCATATCGGTTACGGATAACGGTATGGGGCTTTCTGCAGACGACATCAATAAAATAAGGCAAAAGAACGCCATGTTTACCACCATGGGCACAGAAGGCGAAAAAGGCACCGGGTTGGGACTGGACCTTTGCTTTGAGATGGCCGAAAAAAACAACGGGACTATCGAAATAGTTTCCGAAAAAGGTAAGGGAAGTACCTTCAATCTGTTTATACCTATGGCATAAAAAAAGAGACAACACCTGTGGTGTTGCCTCCCGATAAGTCCGGTAAACGGGTTTATAACCTTCTGTCGGACTTTGAAGTATCTCCTTTTTCGGTGTGTTGCGTTTCAGTGGCACCACCTTTTTCGGGAACATGTGTCGGGTCTTGCTGTATTGACTGCTCGCGTTCCCTATCTTTTAATTCTTCTGTCTGCCTTTCCATAATGCTCTTTTTCTGTTAACAATCAATTTCACCTATGTGTTTAAAAAGGCATGCCGGGGCATGTTAAAGCTCTTACAATAAGCGGCGGCACCATGTTTTTATATGTCCCTTATAAAATACTTGTAGTTATGGGAACGATAAAGAAAAAAAGCAATACCGCAACTTGGCTCTTACCGGTAATTTCCATAGGCCTCTCTTATCTGGGCAGGTTGTCTGCGGGAAATGCCCTGAACAAAGAACGCAAGATATACACCAAAAAATTTGAACAGGCACCATGGTCGCCACCGGCTTGGGTTTTCGGGCCGGCTTGGACTATAAACAATATTTTCATGGTTAATGCCATAAAACGACTGCTGGAACGAGATATACCCGACAAGAAAAAGCTGCTGCTTCTACAGGGTGTTATTTGGACCATTTTCTTTTCTTTCAATTATGTTTACTTCAAAAAGAAAAGTCCCGTATTGGCTACTATTTGGACAATGACCGATAATGTAGTGGCTTTGGCCAGTTTCATCATAGCTATGAAGAATGACAAAAAGCTCGCTTATAATTACATCCCCCTATTGTTATGGACAACCTTCGCCTCTACCCTTTCGGGCTACCAGGCGGCTTACAATAAGGACCCGTTATTAAAAACAAAACCGATACTCGGTAACTAAAGCAAACAGGCTCCGTATACGGAGCCTGTTTTTGTTATTAGGTATGGTGCGATGATTCTCTAGAATTTCATCATCCAGTTATGTTTATCTTCGGCTATGCCGTAGCGTATATCGTTGAGTTCTTGTTTCAGCCAAGTGGTAATGTCGTTGGCTGTAGGCTCGGGCAATACCATTTTCTTATCCATATAAGTCATGTCGCCAATGCGAGATATGGAGGCCGCGGTACCGGTACCAAACGCTTCTCTCAACGTACCGTTGTTATATGCTTCCACAATCTCGTCAATGCTCACGGGGCGCTCCTCCACGGTAAGGCCTTTATCGCGCAGCAGTGTTATAACACTGTTGCGGGTAACACCTTCCAGTATGGTATCGTTAAGGTTGGGCGTTAATACTTTATCGCCGATAATAACGAAGAAGTTCATGGTACCTATTTCCTGCACATACTTATGTTCCAGTCCGTCCATCCACAAAATTTGGTCGTAGCCCATTTTGCGTATTTCCGCAACGGGGAACATGGTGGCGCCATAGTTACCGGCCGCTTTGGTAAAACCTATACCGCCGGGGAAAGCACGCACATATTTATCATGCACATATATAGATACAGGCTTGGAATAATATAAACCTGCCGGGCTGGTAATAATCATGAAAGTGAATTTCTCGGCCGGTTTTACGCCGATAAACTCATCCGTTGCAAACATAAAAGGACGGATATACAAAGAGGAGCCTTCGGCTGAAGGTATCCAGTTTTTATCTATCTCCAACAGTTGCAACAATCCGTCTACAAACAATTCCTGAGGCACTTCGGGCATACCCATGCGTACTGCGGAACGATTCATGCGTTTCCAGTTATCGACGGGCCTAAATATAGCGGGATTGCCTTGGGGGTCTTTATATGCCTTAACACCTTCAAATATAGACTGTCCGTAATGTATAAATGTTGTGGCGGGGTTGAGGTTGATGTCGCCATAGGGTAAAATTTCCGCAGGCTGCCACTCGCCGTTGTCATAATGAGCTACCAACATATGATCGGAATACAATTTACCGAACTGTATATCGGACTCATTCAACTGAGCGATACGGCTCTTTTCTATTTTTTTCACAGATATATCCATAGCGGAAACACTCATAAAAACGTTAAATTTGCGGCAAAGAAACGAAAATTTTTCCAATAGGGTTTTTACGCCCCTCTCAGCCTCCGCAAAACCGCATGAATACAACACTCCCCGATATTTTGCATACGCCTTTGGTGCCCCGCGCCACAGACGATTTATGGACATTGCCGGATGCGTTACAAGTGTCGGGAACGGGGAAGGATGTGCTTGTCATTTCTCAGCCTTATCGCCAAGGCAGCGGCGACGAAATACAACTGCAAAAAATGTTGCAGGCTTGCAAGCTTGGGCCGGAGCGATATGACATATTTTTTTTGGATGAAGGCAAATTATTGTCGTGGCACAAACTGAGAGATGCGATGCAACCCAAATACATACTATTATTAGGTGTGCTACCCGAGCAGTTGGGCATTTCGGCCATGTTCCGGCTGTATACACCCAACGGATTTAACGATTGCACCTGGATACCATCCATATCGCTTGCCGAATTGGAGAACCAAGCCGAGGCAAAGAAAATGCTTTGGCAAAACGCCCTGAAACCGATTTTTGCAGACCAAGCTCAAACACAGGGTTAGATATTGCTCACTCTCGGCGAAATATTGAAGCAATATTGGGGCTACAAGGCTTTTCGTCCGTTACAGGAGGAAATTATTGCCGAAATTATAGGAGGCAGAGATACTTTGGCCCTGTTGCCCACAGGGGGCGGAAAATCGCTTTGTTACCAAGTGCCAGCACTGGCTATACCGGGGTTTTGCCTGGTGGTGTCGCCGCTCATAGCCCTGATGCAAGACCAGGTAACAAGATTACAATCTTTGGGTATACCGGCTGCATGTATTCATGCGGGGCTGCGGTATCACGAGGTGAAAACGATACTGGAAGAGGCACGGCAGGGCAGTTACAAACTATTATACGTATCGCCCGAGCGTTTGCAAACAGACCTTTTCGAAGAATTTCTACCCTATTTCAGGCTTAGCTTTATTGCTGTGGACGAGGCGCACTGCATCTCGCAATGGGGGCACGATTTCAGGCCCGATTACCTGAAAATTGCCCGGTTGCGCAAGGTTTTTTCCGCCATCCCCGTTTTGGCACTCACCGCATCCGCCACACCCGAGGTGCAGGCCGATATATTGCTGCAATTGGGGATGAATACCGCAAAGGCTTTCCGGCAAAGTTTTGAGCGGGCCAATATATTTTACGATATACGCTACACGGAGAATAAAAACAAGGATTTAGAGGAGGCACTTTCGGCTTGTACGGGAAGCAGCATCGTTTACTGCCGCAGCCGCCGGCAAACGGAAACCTTGGCACGCTACCTGGACCGGCATGGTATCCCCGCGCTATTTTATCATGCGGGCATGAAAAAGGAGAAACGGGCCGCTGCCCAACAAGCCTGGATGAGCAACGAAGTGCGCACCATGATTGCCACCACCGCCTTCGGGATGGGTATAGACAAGCCCGATGTGGGTGCCGTGATTCACTACGACGCGCCGGAGCATTTGGAAGCTTATTACCAGGAAGCCGGCCGCGCGGGTCGCAATGGCGCGCCCGCCACCGCCTTACTCCTGTTCAACATTACAGATACCAATCGCCTGCGCGACAGCACTGCTATTCAATACCCGGAAGAAGAATATTTGCGCCGGGTATACCAAGCTGTTGCAGAGTACCTGCAAATAGCCATAGGTACCGAGCCGCATAGATATTACCCGTTTGAGCTCAACGATTTTTGCAAAAAATTCGGCTTTGATGCCTTGCCCACTTCTGCCGCATTGAAACTGCTGGAGCGTGAAGGCTTATGGACACTGAGCGATACTGTATTCCATCCGGCAACCATATATTTTACCGCGTCCCGCCAAGATCTTGACGAGCTTGCGGTAACGCATCCCGACTTGGGCTATATTGCCACCAGGCTACTACGGCTGTATGGTACCCTCTTTGCCTACCCCACAGTGGTAAGTATAAAAAACATCGCGGCTCAACTCAGGCTCCGGCAAGACCATACGGAACAACTGATTATTGCCTTGCGACAAGCCGGTATATTGGAGTACAACAAGCCCTCCGAAGCGCCACAAATGTTCTTCCATCATTACCGGGTAGACAGCCGGCACCTGTTGATAAACATGCGCCGTATTGCCGAGTTGAAAGAACGCCATGAAAAACGTACGGATGCCATGCTAGGTTTCCTGCAAGACACCACAGCTTGCCGAACAAGGGCCATGCTCGCCTATTTTGGAGAAGACACTAAAAAGGACTGTGAGCATTGCGACCTTTGCGTGGCAAAACGTGATGCCGGTGATTTAACCGACGAACACCTTTTACGTGCAGATATAATAAAATGCTTAAAAACAGTCGGTAGTACACACGTCAACCCACTTTTGCAGGGGATGCCCCCGGCAATAAGAACCAAAGCCATGGCGTTGATAAGAACAATGGCGGATGAGGGCAGCATAAAACTTCATCCCGACGGCCGTATTTCGGCAACATAATTTACTTTTGAATACACACATGACCGATAAAATACGTTTTTCAATAGTGGGCTTCGGCAATATAGGTCGTCGCCACGCGGAGCATATATTACACAACCCCGCAACGGAATTGGTAGCCATATGCGATATCAATCCCTCTGCCGGGGAAAAAGCCCCCGCCGGTGTTGCCTTTTATACGGATTTGGCACAAATGCTGCAGAATACCGGCTGCGATGTGCTTTGCGTGTGCACACCCAACTATCTGCATGAGCCGCATACCATTGCCGGGCTTAAAGCCGGGCTGCACACCGTGGTGGAAAAGCCTATGGCCATGAGCCAAACCGAATGTGACAATATGATTGCCGCCGCCGAAGCCGCAGGAAAAACCATTTTTGCCGTGAAGCAAAACCGCTATAACCCGCCGGTGCAAGCCGTAAAACAACTGGTAACGGAGGGAGCCTTAGGCAAAGTGTACATGATACAGGTAAACTGCTTTTGGAATCGCGGTGATGCCTACTACAGGGAGAGCGATTGGCGCGGCAAGAAAGAAAAAGACGGGGGCTGCCTGTTTACACAGTTCAGTCATTTTGTAGACATACTATATTACCTGAACGGCGAAATATCGGGTGCTGAGGGCTTGATTGAGAACTTTGGGCACATACATAATACCGAAGTGGAAGACACCGGCAGCTTTGTACTGAAAGCAAAAAACGGTGCGATTATTAATTTCGGCTTTACCACCTGTGCCTACGAGCGCAATATGGAAGGTTCGATAACCCTATTTGCCGAAAACGGAACGGTAAAAATAGGCGGCCAATACCTAAACACCATAGAGTACCAGGTAATTAAAGACATTACCCTGCCCGAGATAAACATTACGGCCAAATCCAACGATTACGGTTTATACCAAGGCTCCATGAGCAATCACGACAAAGTGATACAAAACGTGGTGGATGTACTGCACCATAATCGCGCGGTAATGACATCGGCCAAGGAAGGAAAAGAAGTGGTACGCATCATAGAACAGATGTATGCCGGCGCAAAAAAATCGTAGGCGCTTGTAACATTATGACAGGTGGCACGATATACTACAAAAGACCATCTATGCGCAATACATTCCTTGCCACCCTATGCCTGATTATGGGCCTGTCTTCCTGCCGGGCACAAGAAACAACCTCAAGCCCGCTTAACGGTAAATGGTTTATAGAGGTAAAGACTGACGACCTCGGTACGGTAAGAAGTTTTATGACCTTCGCGGTGAGCGACACTAACTTGACCGCAATGTCAACCGAAAACGCAGACCGCAAAATACTGGGTTATGGTAAATCCGTATTGGGACGGGCTTTTTCCAAAAGCTTTGAAAACGGCGCATTGCTGCACATTAAAAAAAGCAGCGTGAGAGACAGCACGGGCTATGCGGTATTTAAAGGAATACTCACCTCGGCCGCCGGTAATTTTTACATATTTGGCAAAGCCAAAGACGGTGTATTGGATTGCGTGCTTAAAGACGGAGCATATACGCCCGTAGGCAGCGTATCCGGCACGCAAAAATTACCCCAAACCCCGCTTGACGATTATGTAGCCATTGTAGACAAAGCCATTGCCACCGCCGAGGAAAAAATATATAACCGCGACCTTTTGGCCACAAAATATTGGAAAAACTTTAAAGACGACATGCGTGAATTTGCACCCAAGTGTGCAGACGACGTGGAACTAATCTTTGCCTTTTTTTATCATGCGAGCAAACTACCGTTCTCACACTTCTCCTTGCTCCGTAAAGATGATATTCCCCAAAACGGAGCAACACCCGCCACTACGGGTAATATGCAGCTTGAAGAAAAAGCACGCAATACGGCCTACCTGAAAATATCTTCGTTTGCGGGTGGTGCGGAAGAGGCTGACAGTATAATGCACCTGATATGTGCAAAAAAATACGATTGCCTGGTGATTGACCTTAGAGACAATACGGGCGGAAATGTGGCACCGGCCCTTACCATAGCATCTTACCTAACCGATAAACCCCTTTACGGCGGCGTTTTCCTTACACAAAAATGGTTTGCCGAGCACAAGGCTCCGCCTGCGGTAAGCGAGTATAAGCTGTTACCGGAGTTTTCAAAGGCCAACTACGACCTGATAATAGAAGGTATACATAAAGAAAAGGGATTGGTACTGAAGATTGAGCCGGCAAAACAAACCTTCAGGGGTAAGGTGTATATCCTCACCAACGGCAGCACTGCCAGTACCTGCGAACCCTTTGCTTATGGTCTGCAGCAATACGGAATAGCCCAAACGGTAGGTAAAACCACTGCCGGTGCCATGCTTAATGCCGAATTTTTTAATCTTGGGAACAGCTATAAACTGGTTTTGCCCACAGCCGACTACTATACCGCTGACGGCTATAAAATTGACAAACAAGGGGTAAAACCCGATGTTGACACAGACCAACCGCTGGAATATGTGCTAAGCCTAAGAGAATAGGGGGAACAGTTTTTATACTTTTAAACCAAAACAATATTATGGATGTAAAGTATAACGAATCGACCCGCAACCGCCCCTGGGGAGAGCGACCCATTGATGCTCCCGTGGTGCCGGTAGACCTTACCGCTTATGCGCAACAACTGATGGAAGAGGAGGCTTGGCAAAAGAACGATCGCAACGCGATAACACTTTTTAAGACAGACAAAATAACCATAGTACTGGTAGCCTTGCACAAGGATACGGAGATGAAACCCGGAACGGTGGAAGGCACCGGCATCATGAACCTGCACATACTGGACGGCTCAGTAAAATTTGTAACGGAAAACGAAAAAATAGAGCTGAATCGCGGGCAAATGGTAGTGGTACACGAACATATACCGTACTCTGCCACGGCATTGCAAGAAAGCGTTTGCCTCCTCACGATGACCAAGTAAAAAGTCTATCTTCGCCCTTTATTCCCCGTATATTTATGGCACAGATAGGTAATTATAACACGCTCAAGGTAATTAAGAAGGTAGACTTCGGTCTTTACCTTGACGGCGGAGAAGACGGGGAAATACTCCTGCCCAAGCGCTTTGTGCCAAAGGGTATACGCGAAGGCGATGAACTTCGCGTGTTTCTTTACCACGATTCCGAAAACCGGATTATAGCCACTACCCAACAGCCCAAAGGTATACTGGGTGATATAGTGATGCTGGAAGCGGTAAGCGCCACCAACCAAGGGGCTTTTATGGATTGGGGGCTGATGAAGGACTTGTTTGTGCCGCTGTCTCAGCAGGATGCGCGTATGCGCCTGGGCGGACACTACCTTGTAAAAATCTATAAAGACGAGCAAACCGGCCGCATAGCTGCCACGTCGCGCATTTCGCGTTTTATAGACAACGATATACTCACCGTAAAAGAACACGACCCCGTACAACTGCTGGTATGGCGCCGCAGCGATTTGGGCTATGTGGTCATCATCAACAACATACACGAGGGACTGATGCACTACAACGAGGTGTTTAAAGATTTGGAGCCCGGTGACCGTTTGGAGGGTTTTATCAAGCGTATAAAGGAAGAGAATAAAATAGATGTGGTGCCGGGGCAAAAAGGCTACGATAAAGTGGAAAGCGAGTCGGACAAGGTGTGGCGATTGCTGCAGGAAAACGACGGCTACTTACCCTACAACGACAAATCTGCCCCCGAAGAAATTTACCATTTCTTCGAAATGAGTAAAAAGACGTTTAAAATGGCTACGGGGGCCCTGTTTAAGCAAAGAAAAATCATCTTTACTCAAACAGGTATAAAAGCCGCCGACGAAGCCGAATAAACTAAGAAGTTCCGTATTTTTTATTGCGTTGCGAGAGGAGCAATAACCCGATGCCGGTTACCGCTACGGCCACGCCCAATGCTATCAGCAATACTCTGCGTGATTGTTTCGGGCGGGGCGGTAGATACATAATGCCGCTCGCATCGGCCACTGCGGGGTCGTTAAGATAACGGCCTTTGTTGGGCACCGCCTGCTCATCAAAATGCACGGCAAGATTGGTTAGGGCCATGCGCATGCGTTCTCCGCTCATCACCTGCCCGTGCCCTGTGGCTACCACGTTTGGTTGCAGGTCATCCAATTTACGTACCGAATTTTTTGCGGCCTCCCAGTCATAAGTAAGATACTTGGGAGGACCCGAAAGTTTCTTGGCTTGAAACATGATGGAAGTTGCAGATTCTTGTTTGGTAGTTACAAAAGCATCACCGGCTATCAGCACCTTATCCCTGTTTCTGAAATAGCTGACATGCCCCGGAGCGTGGCCGGGCGTATGAATATATTCCCACCCCGGCAGAAAAGGCACGCTACCGTCCGGCGGAAGGATGTGCAAGCGACTTTCAACGTTTATGGGGCGTTTGGGGTAAAAGGGCGACATCATAGACATGAGTCCTCCACCAACCGAAGGGTCGGCCGGCGGATATGAGGATTTACCACTGAGGTAAGGTAATTCCAAGTAATGACAGTAAATATTCACATTCCACTCATCAGCCAACTTTTTCAGTGAACCCACATGGTCGAAATGACCGTGGGTGAGTAAAATAGCTTGGGGTTTGCTATCGGGCCCGAAAAGTGACGCCGCCATTTTTTTGATTCTTGCGGCAGACGATTTGAGGCCGGTATCAATCAACACCCATGTCCCGTCTTCGGGATTGCGAATGATATACATGTTCACAAATATGTCTTTGGTGCCCCACACATCGGGCGCCACCTTGAAGTATAGTTTGTTAATCTCTTTGTGGGTGAGTTGCTCTCTCATAAAATATTGGTTTTCAATTAAAGGATTATCCGTTGCACACCGTGGCCCGCAAAGGGCCTCCACACGCAAATACGCGCTATAAAAACATGCCGGCTATCGCCAATGTGCGGCTGTTTTAACAACGCTTTCTCATTTTTCCTCATTAATTTGTCTCGCATTATTATGAATCGGAAGAAGGCCGGCAGATATATACGTCACTATTTACAGTACTTCCCCTTTACGCTAAACACGTTGCTGTGCGCGGTGGCGGCTTATGCCGGCTACAAACTGCTGTACAAGCCCGTGGAAAAGGGCGAAGAGCCATCGGCGCTCCAACCTTTCATTATACTGATGGGCAAACTTGTGTTTTGGTTCGTCATCGGTATTATTGCCATATCGGTACTCAGCACCCTGTTCAGTTGGTTATATTACCTGTGGCTGCGGCACAAAAGGAATTATAAGCTACAGGTGAATTTCACCACCGAAATAAAAAAAGGTAAAAATCGCCTATACCTCGATGCCCTGTTGGAGGGGGTGCGCCGCCCCATACTGGGTTTTGTAAAAGGCCGATTGTTTTACGACGATTTTGAAATGACCGACCGTTTCAGCCTGCTATCGGATAAGCGGAAAGAAAAAAGCCTTTGGCGTGCCGCCATTACCGGCCGCAGCCGCCTTACCCTACCCGATATTAAAGAATATGAACTGAAAGGCGGGTTTATATATTTTGAAGATATGCTGCATCTTTTTTCTCTCGCGGTAAAACAACCCATAGCCGGGCAGTTTTACCAACCACCCATGGCCCGGGAAGAAGATGAGCGCGAGATATATCCCAAAAAAACCGAAACCACCGATGTGCGGATAGACCAAATGCGGCGTGTGGAAGGCGAATACCTGAACTATAAAGATTTTGAATCGGGTGATGATGTGCGCCGTATAGTATGGAAGGTATATGCACGTAACCGCGAACTGGTGGTACGCATACCCGAAAGGTTTGAACCCTATGCCTCTCACCTGTATCTCTACGCCTCTTTTCATGCGGCTATAAAACCGCAGCTTACGGGAGAGGGATACTATAAGGAAATGCTCAATTACTACAAGAACAATATTTGGACCGTATATGATACGCTGGCCAAAAAAGAGTGGCAATTGAGGCTGATACCCGACCAGAATTTTACCGTACCCGAACATCTGAACGATGCGGAGCGTGCGGCACGCGTTATCAGTAACAGCGCCTGGCATCGCGATAAGCCTTTGGGGCAATATTTTAATCCCCGCCAAGGTGCGGTGCTTTGCATCTCATCACTTACCGATACCGAAGAACTTCGGAACCTGTTGGAACAATGCGACAGCGCCACGGTGGTTTATTTCGTGAAACTGTCGCGCGTGTTCCGTCATTTTGTGGCATGGGGTTGGTTCAAACGCCTCATATTTCTCCCTCCCAAAGACCGATTGAACAGACTACGTTCGCGCTGGATATTCTCTACCGTACGCCTTCAGGTGCGCAAGCGCGAAAAAGAGATAGAGGAAATATTGAAAACAAGCGGCGTGAATTGGGGAACGCTTTAAATTCAAAAGTAAAAAGTCAAAATTCAAAATCTGCAAGACACTCAATTAGCAGATTAGCTGTCTTTAAGCACCTTAACGGGCATTAACCCTTTTATGTAAAAATATCATGTGCCACATGTGCCACTAAGTATGCAGCCTATGTAACGGGATAACATGCCTTAAAGATATGATAATAACCGAAGCCTGTTATTCCTCCGAACCTGTGTCTTTCTTATCCTTTAAACCCTTGATACCTTTTAAACCGCGGTCGTTGGCCGGGGCAGGTTGCGCTGTACTATCCTTTGACGGTGTCACTATCGTGCGAGGGATATTAACCGGCGTTTCGGGTTGCGGTGCCGGCTTATGCACACGTCGCCAACGGATGGCATAATTGATATAGAAATTAAAATCGAAAACACTACCCTTATCTCCTTTGCCATAACCGGCTATGTAATAAGGCGGCAATTCCTGAAAGCTGCTTTTGTTTATGCGGAACTTGCCCCTGATGGTCCACCCGGCGAAGAGATTTCGCAACAGTTCCACTTTTATACCGGCAGTTACTTCGGCCCAGTGCAGCGTCATGTTTTTAGCCGGCACCGTACCCATACTATTACCCCAAAAGCTATCCACCACCACATAAGATGCCACACTGCGTTGTATAGGTGCCACACCGTAGCGCACACCCACAAAACCCATATCCCAATCGTGTGAAGATTGACGTTTAATCATACTCTTATTGATACCGAGCCTGAAAAACGTATTATTGGTGGTATACTTCAAATCGTAGTAATCCACTTTGGCATTTCCCCAACCGAAATCGGCAACAAAGTACAGGTCGTTTTTATGGTAATAGTCCAACTCAAATTCGTAACTCTGCCGGCTGCTCACGAGGTAATTGAATACAGGCCGACTGATGTCAAAGCCTATTCTCATCTGCGAGAAAGAGTCTACCGCAACAATTTTTGCCGGTTCCTCTTCCTCCAAAGGCTCTTCAGCCTCCTGCGCAAATGCGGGAAGCGACAATAACAGGAATAGTATGTTAATAAAATATTTTGACATGCTCTACTTTGGCATCGCTCGTTACTTCGCTGCCGTTAATCTTTACCGAGTCTATGCGGTTATTGGTGTTGGTGATGTTCTTTATGGAATAGTAGTACGTATAGCCGCAACCCGTTGACAAAAATTGAAGTTTGCGCTCGTAGTAAAATGTAATGGTATCCCTACCGTTTACGCGGTCGTTGGAATCGGGTGCGATGAACCAGCGCGTACTATCGACCAAGGGAGAAAAGACGATGGTATATTTGGACGACTTGGCTCCATAGTACCATACTATCGGTGTATCTACCGTGCCTACTATGGCTGAAGGCAATACCGTATCGCGCCCCAGGCTGCCCGTGTCTGCCGGTTGATACATACCGAGTCGCACCGGTGTTATCGTTGGCTGCAGGCAAGGGTCTCTCTCCTTATCGCAAGCCAGCCATGTGGCGGATAAGACCGCTAAAAACAATAAGAAAACAACTTTTCCGCGACTAATCATTCAGCGTAACGAGTATTTTGTCTATTTGGCCTATTACCATATCCAATTGTTTGCGCAATATTTCCTTTTCCTCCGCTTCCGAAACCGAATTACCTACCTGCACGGCCATCATACTCTGCTCCACCGTTTCCAGTTTCGCATTCAGCGTTTCGATGGACTGCTGCTGCTTGGCTATGGTGCCTTTAAGGGTTTTGTTCTCCGTCAGCAACGCATTATAGCGTTTCAACAGCAGGTCGAGCTTGGCATTAAGTAATTCTATTTCGCGCATTACTCCCTTATTTGTGCGTTGAGTTTGTTTTTATACGCGGTCATCAGTTGCTTCATCACCTGCTCGGTCTCCGCATCTGTAAGCGTGCGGTCTTGCAGTTGGAAGGTATAGTTGAGCGCATAAGATTTTTTATCGGTACCAAGCTTCTCGCTCTCAAACACATCAAACAAACCGAAGGATTGCAAGGCCGCTATCTTCTCTTGCTCGGTAACCTGTTGCACCTGCAAATAAGTTACGCCCTTATCCAAAACAATAGCCAAATCGCGCTGCACGGCGGGGAATTTGGGGACCTCGGTGTACACTATTTTGTGGTTGGCCGCTTTTTGCCAGGCTTCCCAATATATCTCCGCAAACAGCACTTCCTGTTTGATATCGAATTCGGCAAGACGCTTATCATCTACCGGGATGATGCTGCAAATCGGTTCGTTCTTATATTTCCACAGGGTTTTATCTTCATCGTAAGCTATGGCCGCTTTGGCAATACCCGCATGTCGCATCAGGCTCTGCAAAAGGCTTTTCAGGTAATACACATCCGCCTTTTTGGCTTTACCGTTCCAATTGGTTTCGCTGATGTTACCGGTGGCAAATATGGCCAAGCGATGCTCCTCATTATAACCTGCTTCGGGTTTGGTATAAACTTTACCGAACTCAAACAAAAGCAGGTCGCCGTTCTTCCGGTTTACGTTGTACTGTATTACTTCCAAACCGCTCTCCAACATAGAGGGACGCATTACGTCCAACTCGCTGCTGAGGCTGTTCAGCATTTTTACCAAGTCGGTACGCTCGGGATAATACTTACTGTTTACAATGGAATTCGTCACCGTTTCCCTGTAGCCCAAACCTACCAACAGGCTCGCCATTTTTTCACGCTGCTTACGATCGTTGGGCATGGGTCTTGTAAGCGATATAGTAAGCTTCTCGGGAATCCCCACATTATTCAATCCGTCTATGCGCAATATCTCCTCGGCTATATCTGCGGGTTGCTTCACATCGGCTTTATTGGTGGGAACCTGTAGCGTTAGCGAAGCATCATCTTCATTGGCTATCACAAAGCCCAATGTAACCAGTATATTTTTAACCGCATCTTTCTCATAAGTTTTACCGATGATGCGGTTGATATATTCATAAGTTACCGCCACCTTTACCGCCTCCAAAGGCGTGGGATACACATCTATAACATCGGAGCTTAGTTCGCCGCCGGCGATTTCCACAATCAGTGCCGCCGCTCGTTGCAATGCGGGTATTACATTGTTTATGTCCACACCTTTTTCAAAATGCGTGGCAGCATCGGTACGCAGGCCGTGGTGCATGGAAGTGCGGCGGATATGCGTGGCATCGAAATAGGCACTCTCCAAAAAGATGTTAGTAGTGGCATCGGTTACACCGCTGTTGGCACCACCAAACACACCTGCAATGCACATGCCCGTGTTTTCGTCGCATATCATCAGGTCGTTGCCATTTAGCTTGCGCTCTTTATCGTCCAAAGTGATGAATGTGGTATCCTGCGGCAAGAACCGAACGTTTACCACACCGCCCGCAATTTTATCGGCATCAAAAGCATGCAGCGGTTGTCCGTATTCGTGCAACACAAAGTTGGTAATATCCACAACGTTGTTGATAGAGCGCAGCCCTATGGTCTTCAAACGCTGTTGCAACCATTCGGGCGAAGGAGCCACCTTTACACCGGAAATATTAATACCGGTGTAGCGCGGACAAGCTTCCGTGGCGCGGATATTCACCGTAATATCGCGCAAGTCACCTCCCGGCTTTGGCAAATTTGTTTCCGGCAATTTTACGGTGTATTGTTTACCCGAATGATGCGTGAGGTAAGCACATACATCGCGCGCCACACCTATATGGCTCATGGCATCGGTGCGGTTGGGCGTAAGCCCTATGTGTATGGCAAAATCACCTTCCGGTATATTAAAATAATCTTTGGCCAACGTGCCCACAGGTGCATCGGCGGGTAATATCATTATACCGGCATGGTCTGTGCCCAGCCCTATTTCGTCCTCGGCACATATCATTCCTCGGCTTTCGGTACCGCGTATTTTGGCTTTCTTAATGGCAAAGGGCTCACCTGCGGTAGGATAAACCGTGGTCCCGACAGGCGCCACCACCACCCTTTGACCGGCGGCCACATTGGGCGCACCGCACACTATTTGTACCGGCTCACCGCTGCCCAAGTTTACGGTGGTCACGCTCAGTTTATCCGCATTGGGGTGCTTTTCACAAGTCAGCACCTCTCCGATCACCAGCCCCGCAAGGCTTCCCTTAATTACTTCCGCCCGCTCCACTTCTTCCACTTCCAACCCTATCGATGTCAAAATATCGCTCAACCGGTCCGTATCTACGGGTTCCGGCAGGTACTCCGACAGCCATTTATAAGAAATGATCATTCCGTTTTGTCAAATTTTTGGTAAAGATAAACCATAGCCAAGTATGTTTATAGTAAAGGGCATCCTTTAAAAAAAATCTCGGCCGAGTCATTTTTACACACATTAAAATGTGCATCGCATGTAGATTATGTAAGTGTGAATAAAATTACCTGTGGATATCCCGGTTATTTCGGAATTTTGTGTTGATAAACATGTGGAAAAGAGGTGGAGGACGGCCTGATAATTTTTGTTTCCCCCAACACTTTGCCCGGCAATTTTTAGGTTTACATTAGTTGCGTACCCCCGGCAGGTAACCTTCGGCTAACGTTTCGGTAACAATTCCGAAACATTACATGAAGAAAAAACCACCTACGTGGCTCCCGTGGCGGACAGACGATAACAGATTTACAACAAGGATAATCAGCTAACCCCAAATGGCATTAAACATTAAGAAAGATTTTGGCAATACACGCAACCGAAAACCCGATATCAACTCACTCGTATATGGAAAAATACCGCCTCAGGCACCCGAACTGGAGGAAGCCGTGATAGGCGCCATCATGCTGGAAAAAGACAAACTGGCAGAAGTACTGGAAATTATACAAAGCCCCGATTGTTTTTATGTAGACGCCAACCAAAAGATATATGCCGGCATTCGTCGACTGTTTGACAAAGGTATGCCCGTGGACCTGCTCACGGTAACCGAAGAATTGAGGAAAAGCGGCGAACTGGAAATAGTGGGCGGCGCCTATTACCTCACCCGTCTTACAATGAGCGTGGTATCGAGCGCACACGTGGAAGCACACGCCCGTATAGTGATGGAGAAATTCATTCAGCGGGAGTTGATACGCCTCTCCGGCCAGGTAATCAGCGATGCTTACGAAGACAGCACGGATGTGTTTGACCTGCTGGACAAAGCGGAATCGAACCTGTACGAAATCACCGACAAACACTTACGCAAAAACTTTAAGAGCCTGAAAGAAGTACTGGTAAAAACGGTACACGAAATAGAAGAGGCCAAGAATAAAAAAGATGACCTTACGGGTGTGCCTTCCGGCTTTGTACCCTTGGACAAACTTACCTCGGGCTGGCAAAAAACGGACCTTATCATCCTCGCGGCACGTCCCGCGGTGGGTAAAACTGCCTTCTGTCTTAACCTGGCCATGAACGCCGCCATGAATCAAGATAAAGCCCGACCCGTAGCTTTCTTCTCCCTTGAGATGGGCGCGGGGCAGCTGGTAAAAAGGATGCTGGCCGCAGTAACGGAAGTGAGCATGGATGCCATTACCAAAGGTCGTATGCAGGAACACGAGTTTGTGCAAATGACCCAAAGGATGAACAAACTGGCTGCGGCTCCCCTCTTTTTGGACGACCAGGCAGCCCTTAACATATTTGAGCTTCGCGCGAAGGCACGCCGCCTGAAACAAAGACATGATATTCAAATGATTATCATAGATTACCTGCAGCTGATGCAAGGTAGCGTGGAGAAGGGCGGAAACCGCGAGCAGGAAATATCCAAAATATCACGAGACCTAAAGCAACTGGCGAAGGAATTGGAAGTACCCATAATAGCACTGTCCCAATTGAACCGTTCGGTGGAATCGCGTAAAGAATCGAAAGTTCCCCAATTGAGTGACCTTAGGGAATCGGGAGCCATCGAGCAGGATGCGGACATGGTAATGTTCCTGTATCGACCCGAATACTATGGCATCAATAACGACGCCATGGGCCAACCCATAGAAGGAGAAACCCACATACATATAGCCAAACACCGTAACGGTAGCACCGACACCGTAAAAGTGCGCTTTATTAAAGAGTACCAAAAGTTTGTGGACATGCCCGACGAAAACTTCGGCGGCTTTAACATGCCCGGTGGTGGAGGCGGCTTCATGCCCCAAGGTCCCGGCGATAACCCGAGCGCGGGCATCCGCGGCCGCGATACCGGCGATTTCGGAGGCTCAAAAATGTTTATACCCGGCGGTTTCCAAACAATGCCCTCCAAAGCAAACGACTATAATTTTGACGACGATGACATGCCGCCTTCATCTTTCAAACCGAGGCAGGGACCTCCACCGCCCGACGACGATGTACCATTCTAAGATATTCTTATTTACTAACCTTGGCCGCTCCTTACGGAGCGGCTTTTATGTATTTGCTTTTTAACATTTACAGGCTGCACACGTCGGCAATAATGGTTATCTTAGCCCTTAACATTACTTTACGGATGAGAACATTTACTCTATTATTGGCACTTGGCAGTTTATTTATTTCGGCTCATGCCGGGGCGCAATGCCGCCTCACATTATCGGAAGCGGAAAAACTCACGAGCTATGACGAAGTGAAATACGCAAAAGAGGTGGTAAAAAAAGGGTTTGCGATTCAATCTGCAAGAAGCAACGAAACCTATAAAGTTTACCAATGTCGCGAGCGTAACAAAACGGGAAAAAACGATGAGATAAAGCGCGCACCCGACCCTAACAACAAAATAATGCTGCAAATCACCACCGCAGATAAGGCATACTTCGAAACATTGAAAGCCGGGGTACTTAAACAATATAAATACATAGCGGAATATCCCATGCAAGTTAACGGCGTAAACACCAAACAACATCTATATACCGGCAAATGCAATGTCAGCCTTTATAGCTATACCATGCCCGACAAAACCACATGGCACACATTGCAGATAAGCGAAAAATGGTAATCTTATCGATATAATATGTCTATTTCATCTACAGCCGATTGGGAAGGAATGCGTAAAGTTAGCGAGGCGGTTGCAGTTACGCTAAAAGAAATGCGTACCTATGCCCGCCCCGGCATGAGCACGAGAACACTGGACCTATATGGTGCGGAAATATTAAAGGAGTTTGGTGCAAGGCCCGCTCCTAACCTGGCTTACGGGTTCCCGGGCTATACCTGCATCAGCGTGAATAACGAAGTGGCGCATGGCATACCATCCGCCAAAAGGATATTGCAAGAAGGCGACTTGGTGAACATTGATGTGTCTGCGGAATTGAAAGGCTATTGGGCCGACAACGGAGGTTCTTTTGTACTTGGAGAAGACCTACACGGGCATAAGCAACTGGTAAATGCATCAAAAGAAATATTACAGAAAGCCATTTATTCGGTTAAAGACGGTATGCGCATAGCCGAAATGGGCCGTTTGATAGAGACCGAAGCGCGTAAAGCCGGCTTTACCGTAATACGCAATTTGTTGGGCCATGGCGTAGGCCGTGCGTTGCATGAAGCGCCTCATGAAATACCCTGCTTTTACGATAAAAGCAACCGCACCAAATTCCGTAAAAACTCGGTGATAGCCATAGAAACGTTTATATCAACCAAAGGAAGACATGCTTACGAAGGCAATGACGGCTGGACGCTTACTACACGCGACGGAGGCTTTGTGGCGCAACATGAACATACCATCGTAGTAACCGACGGCGTACCGGTTATACTTACAGAAATGAACGGAATTTGGAATTAGCGCTTTCTCTAAATTTGCAATATGACCATCATTGCCATACTACTGCCTTGGCTGTCGTTCTTCCTTAGGGGCCGCATCATTCGCGGTATTATATGCCTGATACTGCAAATAACGCTTATAGGCTGGCTACCTGCGGCGGCATGGGCGGTTATAGACCTGCAAAATCGCAGGGCCGAGCGCCGCAACAGGCGCCTCATCAGGGCCATGCGACACGGATAATTTACCTAAGCCATTACGGCCACCATACCCAATGCGGTTCTTGCCAGTTCTTCGTCTCCGGATATGGTAACCTCATCCAAAGCCTGCTCGGGTGCAATGCCTTTGGAAAATAGTTTCCATGCCGTATCCGGCCTTATTGCAATTTTGGCGTTGGCTTCCAATCTGGTGTTCTTTCGCAATACCCAACCTTCATCTGTCTTGTTAATGTGCCATGTGCCGCCTATCTCCGTCAGCACTTCCACCTCCACGCTTGTACCCGTGGGTACATCCACATACTTATACGTTTGCGGGAGTGCACACATAAAGGTGTCTATAAAAGGATAAAACAATTCCTTGGTCATTATCGCGTCTTCCCTGCCCACAGCATTTCTTATCTGCTGCTGGTGTATCCATTTCTCGGTATACTCTCTTGCTATATGAAACCAATTTTTCGACACCTCTTCACCTGCCCAAGCCACGGAAAAACGTGCATCGGCCCAAGGGTCAAGCGTGTGGAGAAAGTCAACATATTGTTGCCCTGTTTGTTCCAACAAATCGGTAAGCACACGCGGACTGAGTCGTTTCGCAGCATCCGTCCAAACCGCGTTCATTTGGTTGAGATACCCCACCAAATCTTTGTAGGTATCCACGCCGGCAGGCGGTACACCGTTATATCCGTCGCGCAGCAAAGAGAGGCCTCGAAGGTTTCCGTCCAGCAGGTGTGCGGCAACATCCTTTACCTTCCATTTTGCCGCGATGGTTTGCGCCTGCCAATCCTCATCCGTAAGCGTATGCAGCAACTGTATCAGTCGCTTATCCAGTACGGAAAAAAGATGTAATACTTCTATGGGCGGAACATGGTGAATCATAGATACAAATTTAATGGTCAGAACGTAATGGTAGTTGCCTTAATACGACCGAGCAATGCCAAGTTTGCAGGTGTATATACCCTTTCTACCGGCAGCATTATGGCATCGGTGTTGTTATGCAGCATTAGGCCCTGTTGTTCTTTAACATAAGGCGTAATGTTCTCTATGCTTAGTATCATCTCATCGTTAAAACGCCGCAATGTTTGACCCGACAGCCTCAGCCTGGCCGATTGTCGGTTGGTCTTATCCCCCCGCAAATCGTAGTAAGAAGCCCAAGTTAGTTTCACCTCGGCATCGTCATTTGTTATCTGTTCCAGCAATAACTCAAAATTTGCCCGTGAAACGGTTATTGCCAGGATGTTTTCTTTATCTTCCTTCTTGGCCCAGCCCGAATAATACATCATCCACAGGAAGCTTGGCTTGAAACAGGTACTGCGCGAGAAATCATAATCCGGGCCACCCAAACGCTGCTCTCGTACCGCATATTCGGCTATGGAACTTTTAAAAGCCTGGTATAAAATAATGTCCTTATTGTTGAATTGGGCTATGATGAATTTGCCTTGTGCGGGAAGGTGTTGCTCGTGCGAGGCGTAGCTTTCGTGAATTAACGGCATAAGCGTAAAGCGCAAAGAATCATGCCGGATCAGGGCATTAAAAAAGGGAACACGCGGTTCCCTTAGTCATGTCGTTTTTTCCCTAAAAACTAACGCGGTTCGTTGCGTTTTACGAACTGGTCCAGGTACTTTTTGCAAGTGTTCCAAACATCGGAGCTCAAACCTTCCGTAGAACTGTGCACGGTACCGATAAACTGTCTTGCCTGTTCGTCCAACTGCTTTCCCAACACATCCAAATGCGTATGATATGCATCTTGGCCGGTGTTGTTTCTCCCATCCGTGCTTAACCGGGCCCCGGTAAATAACTGGGCCGAATGCTCATCTACCAATTTTTTAGCGATGTCACGGAACCTATCCAACCTGTTTTGATAGTTTTTCATAACGGCAATATTTAGAAATAAAAATTAGGCGGGGAGTCCTCTATAATGGATAAAATATCATAAAAACCTTGCCGGTAGCCACTTCCGATCACCTGTCTCACTCCCTATCGTATATTTATTGTAAATATAAGTTAACGATTTGTAAATGCAAATTAAATCTTTATTTATTTTGGCCCCATGATGCGTTACCTGTTGTTTGTATTGTGCCTCGCCCCCTATTTCTGTTCCGCAACCAATGCCGACTCCGTATGGCTGCACGAAAACTACACCAAAACCGAGGTATATATACCCATGCGAGATGGCATAAAGCTGTTTACTGCCATATACACCCCCAAGAACAATAAGGAAAAACATCCGTTTCTGCTGAACAGAACTCCTTATTCCATAACGCCTTACGGCAATGACAGCTTCCGCAGCTTTTGGAGCAACCATTATATCGAATACTTTAGGGAGGGCTATATAATGGTGATGCAGGATGTACGCGGGCGGTACATGAGCGAGGGCAAATTTGAAGACGTACGCCCCTTCAACCCGGATAAAAAAGGGAAAAAACAAATTGATGAAGCGAGCGATACCTACGACACCATAGAATGGCTGTTGGCAAATGTTAAAAACAACAACGGTAAGGCGGGCATTTTCGGCATATCGTACCCGGGATTTTATGCGACAATGGGTGCCCTGAGTGCGCACCCGGCTCTTAAAGCATCCAGCCCCCAAGCCCCGGTTACGGAGTGGTTTATTGGGGACGATTTTCATCATAATGGGGCATTTATGCAAATGGACGCCTTCGGGTTTTATACAAGCTTCGGGAAGCCAAGGCCCGCGCCTACGAAAAAGCATGCAAAAGGCTACGATTTTAACAGCCAAGACAGCTATGATTTTTACCTGAAAGCCGGCACAATGAAGCAATTGGCGGCATTGATGGGCGACAGTATAGAATTTTGGAAAGACCTTTATGCACACCCCGATTACGACCAATGGTGGCAGGTGCGGAACACGCGCAACCATGTGCAACATATACCCAAAGGCACGGCCACACTGGTTGTGGGTGGCTTGTTTGATGCCGAAGACTGCTACGGCGCCTGGAACCTGTACAAAGCCATAGAGCAAAAAACCAGGAATGACAACCGCCTGGTAATGGGCCCCTGGGCACACGGCTATTGGGCAAGAGGCACCGGCGAATATTTGGGCAACATACGCTTTGCCGGTAAGACGGCGGAATGGTATCAAAAAAACATAGAAATACCCTACTTCAATTATCACCTGAAAGGTAAAGGTGATATCAACGCCATAAAGGAAGCCAACATATTTTTTACGGGCATCAACGAATGGAAGGGCTTTAATCAATGGCCGCCGGCCAACATGGAGGAAAAAGCCATATACCTACACGAAGACGCAAAACTGGATTGGCGCAAGCCAACCGGTGAAGGTAGTTTTACCAAATACACGAGCAACCCCGACAAGCCCGTACCCTATACCGAAGATGTACACTTCGGACGCACGCGTGAATACATGACCGACGACCAAAAATTTGCGGCACGCAGAACAGATGTTGCCGTTTTTGAAACGGAGGTATTCACCGAGGACTTGACATTAGCCGGCCCCGTAATCGCTGACCTACTCGTATCCATATCCACCACCGATGCGGATTTTGTGGTAAAACTGATAGACGTTTTTCCGGATAATCATAAATACAAAGACTCTGTTGACGGGCAAGGTAACGGCAAAAATTACCCCATGGGCGGATACCAAATGTTGGTACGCGGAGAAATAATGCGCGGCCGGTATCGCAACAGTTTTGAGCATCCCGAAGCTTTTACACCCAATGAGCCTACGGAAGTGCGCTTTGCCCTACCCGATGTGGCGCATGTGTTTAAAAAAGGGCATAAACTGATGATACAGGTGCAAAGCAGTTGGTTTCCCTTGGCCGACCGTAATCCGCAACAGTTTGTAAACATATACACCGCCAACCCCGAGGACTTTATAAAAAGTACCATTAAACTGCATCATAACGGCAGGCATGCGTCAAAAATAATATTGCCCGTAAGTAAATAGCCGGCAATTCAAGGATTACGATTGGTAATGTGTTGCAGTAATTTATCCGCAACATCCGGAGGTAGCTGCTCCGCAGAACCGGATAGCTGCCATGTTCCGGAGGTATTCCTAATAATATCCGCTACAATATCCGGACGGTTGAACGCCTGTAGAACCACACGATAAGAAAAGGTTCCGTCAGCGTGGTTAACCCTATGAAAGTCACACATATAATAGCATTGTGCGCCGGTAACGGCTTCAAAAAAATCAAAAGAAATATCGGTGTCGGGCTCTTTCATGCGGGGTACAATTTGGTGACAAAGTACCTACCCCAAACGTTATAGTTTGTCACCTGCCTGTCATGCCTTAGCCTCCGTGGTGCAATATTCCCGATTATAAAAACCGCGGTTGAATTTCCCGATTTGTGAAAAGGAGATTCCCGATGTTGAAAATGCACTGTCATAGAAATGTCTTGCTTTGTCATCAAATTGTAAACACAAGATGAAAGGAAGAATACTACTACTGTTACTTGCAGGCACCACAACCCTTAACGCGCAACCCAAAGAGGGCAAAAAGAACCTGGAAAACCTTTGCGGTTGTTTCTCGGTAAACTTTAAATATGCCGAAACGTTTTCTCCCGACGATACCTATAAATTTCATGAGCGCGAAGACATGAACGCCATCGAATTGGCCTTACCTATAGAAACTACGGACAAGAAACTGGTAATACAACATTTACTGGTGGTTGCAGATACCATGGTAATTAAACACTGGCGAGAAGAATGGGTATACGAAGCCCCCGTGATGTACGAATATCAAGGCGACAAAGTGTGGAAGAAAAAAGAACTGGCTGCCGCAGAAACAAAAAACAAATGGACACAAACCGTGTGGGAAGTGAATGACGAACCTCGTTACCAAGGCGTAAGCATGTGGGTAAACAACGACGGTAAAACATTTTGGGAAAGCACTGCAGATGCACCCCTGCCCCGCAGAGAGTATAGCACACGCAGCGACTACAATATAATGAAACGCCGCAACCGACTATACCTTACCGAAAACGGCTACGTACACGAGCAAGACAATGACAAGATTTTGCGCGAAGAAGGTAAAGACAAACTTATAGCACAAGAGAAAGGCTACAACACTTACTACCGTGTAGAAGATAAAGAATGCGCCAAGGCCAAAGAATGGTGGAAAAACAACGCGGAGTTTTGGAGCGTGGTACGCAACGAGTGGAATAAGTACATAGCCACCACCGAAACCGTGACCGTAAAATCGAAAGTGGACGATAAAATACTGGGCGAACACTTTACCGCACTGTGGAAAGACTGGAACAGCAAGAAAATAAAGACATCGGAATTGGATGCCAAAGTACACGAAGTATTAACCAAGTTTTTATAACCTCCGGGATATTCTTATATAAAACCCTATAGGGCGGTATTCCTACTGCTCTTAATTAACAAGATAACAATGCAGACCGGCCCCGACTCTTGGGCTGCCGAACCGGCGGGGGAGCAAGACTGCCGAGGATGCGCCTGAAGGGCGGGTCGGTCTGTTTGTTTTAAGAACACCACATAGTCGGATTTATAAACAAAAAATGCTCTTCTTTCGAGGAGCATTTTTCTATTTATAAGAAGTGATACATATTAAGCGGGAACACCGTACAAGTTAGCTTTCGCAGCTTTTACGCGGTCATCCGTGCGATATTCGTCGAAGCTCATTTCACGGTCTATAAGCCCGTTGGGTGTCAATTCCAGCACACGGTCGGCCACGGTTTGCGCCAGTTCATGGTCGCGCGTGGTAAAGATAACAGTGCCTTTAAAGTCCTTCATGCCGTTGTTAAGGGCCGTAATACTTTCCAAATCCAAGTGGTTGGTAGGCTCATCAAACAACAATACGTTTCCTTTTAGCATCATCATGCGGCTAAGCATACAGCGCATTTTTTCACCACCGCTCAGTACCGTACATTTTTTCAGGGTTTCCTCACCCGAGAACAACATACGACCCAAGAAACCGCGTATAAAGGTTTCGTCCTTTTCTTCGGAATATTGGCGCAGCCAGTCTATCAGGTTTAAATCCTTGCCTTCAAAATACTCAGAGTTATCATTGGGCAAATATGTCGGTGTAATGGTAACGCCCCATTTAAAGCTGCCTTCAAAATCCTTATCCTCACCCATCAGTATTTTATAAAAAGCTGAAGTGGCCAAACCGTTGTCGGAAAGAACGGCAACTTTTTGTCCGCGTTTCAAATCGAAGCTGATATTCTTAAAGAACACTTCGCCGTTTTGCGTTTTGCCCAAGTCCTTTACTTCCAATATCTGGTCCCCGGCTTCGCGCACCTGGTTATTAAATAGTATTGCGGGGTATTTACGGTTGGAAGCCGTCATGTCTTCCAGCTTTATCTTATCCAAGGCCTTTTTACGGCTGGTGGCTTGTTTTGATTTGGATGCGTTGGCAGAGAAGCGGGCGATAAACTCTTTAAGTTCCGCAATCTTATCCTCGGCCTTACGGTTTTGTTCAGAGCGTTGCTTCAACAGCAATTGGCTGGACTCGTACCAGAAAGAATAGTTACCGGAGAATATGGTAATCTTACCAAAATCGATATCGGCTACGTGGGTACACACGGCATCCAAAAAGTGACGGTCGTGCGATACCACCAATACAATCTTGTCATAATCGGCCAAGAAGTTTTCCAACCAAGAAATGGTTTCCAGGTCAAGGTCGTTGGTAGGCTCATCCAACAACAGTATGTCGGGATTACCATAAAGCGCCTGTGCCAACAGCACACGCACCTTTTGGTTACCGTCCAGTTCTTTCACCAGGCGGCCGTGCATATCTGCCTTAATACCCAGGTTGCTCAGCAGTGTAGCCGCATCACTTTCGGCATTCCATCCATCCATTTCGGCAAAAAGGCCTTCCAGTTCCCCGGCTTTTATGCCATCTTCCTCGGTAAAATCTTCCTTTGCGTAAAGAGCGTCCTTTTCCTTCATTACCGCGTACAGTTTGGTATTGCCACGGATAACGGTATCCAACACGGTAAACTCGTCAAACTCGTAGTGGTTTTGCTTCAGCACACTCATGCGCTGATCTTTGGATATCTCCACTTTACCCGTGGTGGGGTCGATATCGCCCGACAATATTTTGAGGAAGGTAGACTTACCGGCTCCGTTGGCACCTATGATGCCATAGCAATTCCCCTCCGTAAACCTGATGTTTACATCTTCAAACAAAACACGTTTGCCGTAGCGAAGCGATAAATTAGAAACTGATAACATTTATTAAATTCGATTTTTTATTGGTTCAACGAACACGAAATGTCCGTTTTTTGAGCCGCAAAGGTACGAAATATTACGGGGTTATAAGATAAATGGTATAATGAGTTGTTGCTTTGGCCTTTAAAATTAAAGAGTACCTTTTACGCAGTATAAATACGAACGCTTTTGTAGTATTTGTATATTGGCGGCATAATTATCTCCATGTCGAAGCCAAAACAACCCACCCCGGCTCCTGCAATAGCACCGGCCGGCAACGGCGGCCTTTTTAATAGCTTATCCGCACAGTTGCCTAAAGCGGTTTTACCCGTATTTATTATTTATTCCCTTATGGTAGTAGTCGGAGCTTTCAATCACGAATCTTGGGCCGATGAGGCACAGGCGTGGTTGTTGGCAAGAGACCTGACCCTGACGGATTTGTTTAAAACACTGCCCTCCGAAGGGCATCCGCCGCTATGGTACCTGCTGCTGTTCCCTTTTGCCAAGGCCGGTATGCCCTATGAAACCATAAAGGTGTTTTCAGCGCTATTTGCCATAGGAGCCATGTATGTGTTGCTATTTAAAACAAAGGCGCCGCTTGCCCTAAAACTGACCGTCCCGTTTCACTACTATATGGTTTTTCAATACGCCATCTTCGGCAGAAGCTATTCCATGATGCTGTTTTTCGTGATGGCGGCCGTGGGCTTATACCCCAAACGATTTGACAAACCTTTGCTTTTTGCGCTTTGCATTGTGGGTCTTTTTAACACTCATATGCTCATATTTACTTTCGCAGGAACACTGGCCTTGCTATTTGTTATTGACGGTTTGCAGGAAAAGCAACCGGTAAAAAAGCTGGCACCGGCGGCGCTGTTAATGTTTGTCGGAGGTGCTTACCTTTTGTCTTACCTGGGCAGCAGCGAAATGTCCGCTTTTTTTGCCCAAAAAGTTGACCATCACTTCTCTAAGGTAGGCATTGGTGCCACTTTGGGCCTTGTATTAAACAAGCTCACGTCTACTCAAGGGCATAATAACTACTATGCCTCCGAAATCACTTATGAGGCTATACCGTTTATAGTACTTGCATTGGCAACGATAGTAAGACCGAAAGCATTTGTGCTTTTAATTGGCGGCTTGGCAGGCATAGTTTACATCATTGGCTTCAGATACAGTGATGCACAACTGCGGCACTATGGGGCAATATTCGTGGTGCTGGCGGCAACTTATGCCATAGCGGCGTATTATAAAAACGACGTTTTCAATATACCTCTGAAACGCAATATTATTCGCTATGCCGGCATTATAATGGGAGTGGTTATCATATTTCAATTGCCCGTAGTTTGGCATAACTATCGTAACGATGTATACGGTATGTATTCAGGCTCCAAAGATGCCGCCGAATATATAAACGAACATATACCCGAAGATGCCATTATTGTTGCGGCACCTACATGGAGCACCCTATCCATTTTGCCATATTTACCTAAAAAAATAAAATTTTATAATGCCGCCTGCGAGCGATTTGGCAGCTATTATATATACGACAGTTGCTTTACACGAGAAGCAGGTTTTGATAACAATCAAATATTGCAGATTATTTATAGTAAATTTCGTAATAGGCTTGGCAATACTTTCATGATTTTCAACTTTGAAATTGACTTGAAAGCAGCTTACTTTCTTGAAGAAGTCTATGCCACACCGGAGCAGGTGCTCTATAAACAAGAGCAATACTTTATCTATCGGTTCAAAAAACCCTACATACCCGCTTCATAAGATTTTTTATATTGTGTAGACAAACCGTTTATATGTCTGCCCGGCAAAAAAACAACCTAAAAACTCCAAAATCAGCCCGCGAAAAACAGGTAGCTGCAGCGAGTACTAAGGATACTTTCCTGCGCATATGCGACAATGCTCGATGGCCTGTTTTTGTACTCTATGCGATATTACTGATATCGGGCGTAACCAACCATGAATCTTGGGCAGACGAAGCCCAATCTTGGCTTATTGCCCGTGATGCCGATTTGCCCACATTATTTAAACTGCTTCCCTCCGAAGGACACCCGCCGCTGTGGTATTTGCTGCTGATGCCTTTTGCAAAAGCGGGTATGCCCTATGCCGCGATAAAATGGATATCGGGCACCTTAGCTTTATGCACCGTATACATCTTATTATTCCGGACACGTTATCATCCCATATTAAAAATGCTATTACCCTTCGGGTACCTGCTATTTTTCGAGTACGCACTATTCGGGCGGAGTTATTCACTTATAATATTCTTCATTATTGCCATTGTAAGTCTGTATCCCAAAAGGTTTGAGCGTCCGTGGCTGTTTGCATTGTGCGTGGTGGGGCTGTTCAACACACACGTGCTGGTATTCGGGTTTTGCTTGGGGTTAGCGCTTTTATATGCAGTAGATGCGTTTCAGGCCAAACGACTAAAAGGACCTGTTGCCGGCGCTTCTATCGTTATGCTCATCGGTGGTTTATACCTCATCCCTTATTTGGCAGGAAGCAGCATGACCAAACATTTTGAAACAACGGCAATAAAACATGCCGAGAATCTGCAAAGCGCCATAACGGGTGCCATGTTGGTGGAAGGAAACTTTATCGTGAGCATGATATTGTTCCTGCTTTTGACCGGGGCACTACTCTTCCGTCCGAAGGCAGGACTGCTTTTGCTAATGGGCATCGGGTGTACGCTGTATATTCTCACCTTCCGGTACAATGGTACCACCCGGCATTTCATGGTAATATTTGCGATTTTGGTAGGGTGCTACGGAATAGCAGATAATTATAGCCGGCGCCTAATCTCATTTAAACCCGACGCTGTTAAAATCGGGAATTACATATTGTGTTTCACGGTGTTTCTGCACATTCCGCATAGCATACATATGTATGGCAGGGACCGTAACGAGCCATATACCGATGCAGAAAATGCGGCCACATTTATACAAAACAAATCAGGCAAGGATGCCATAATAGTGGCTTGGCAATCTACAAGCTGCCTGGCAACATTGCCCTATATGCTGGAGCGGAAACTGTATTATGCGGATTGTCAGCGCTTTGGTACCTATTACATTTACGACACCTGTTTTACCAAAGGTACTTGGATGTATCCTGTGGACTATGCTGTAAAAGTGGCACACGACAACTTCAAAAACCAAATGGATAAGGTCATCTTCCTGTTTGACTACCCTATAATGCAACAAACGGAGCAATACTTAGACCGTATATATGTAAGCGAAGAAGAACCGGTGCGATGGGATGAGAAGTTCTACATCTACAAATTCAAGGAAAATGTAAAATAAAACAACCGCAACTACGTTTCTATTGGCAAAATACCGTTATGAATATCCGCTTGCCAATACTTGCATTATGCCTGACCATATATGCCTGCGACCGTCCCGAATGCCAAAACCGGAATCCCGTGTTTGACCAAAACGCACCTGAATCGGAAGTGTATAAAGCCGAATTGGCAAAACAACTGTCAAAGGTGCGGCAGGAAAACCTGTATCATTGGATTGCGGGATATAAAGAAACATCAAGCGACACAATAATGACGGTGCATGTACAAAACAAAGAACTGTGCGCCATAATGGAAATGAAGCTGACCGATGACGAAGCTGTAAGGCAATTTAAAAAAGTAAAGGGTGAGGGATATATCGGCGCTCGCCTGGTAGACCTTAAATATGATATGGTGCAACAAGACGGTAAAACCGTTTTTATATACCGCGGCATGAAGCGTATATTCGATTAGCAAGCGCACGCTCAATTTGAAAAATCAAATTATCGGCCTATCTTAAATCCGCGTAAAACCTAACCTGCGGCATTTATGTCAGCTAATACACCCGGCCGGCTTAATATTATTTCTTGGGCAGTGCTTGCCATATACACGGTGGCCGTGTTATATGGCATTACCTTTCACGAGCAATGGCGAGACGAAGCCCAATCGTGGCTGGTGTTGCAAAACTTAGACTTTGGGGGCTTGCTAAAAAAACTACCGTCCGAAGGGCACCCTCCTTCCTGGTATTTGCTGCTGTTCCCTTTTGTAAAAGCGGGCGCGCCCTACATTATACAAAACATATTGTCGGCCATTTTGATGACCGGAGGCATGTACATGTTTATTTTTCGTACACGGCTGCACTCTATTGTAAAACTGCTTTTACCCTTTAGCTACCTCTTCTTTTACGAGTATCCGATAATAGCACGCAGCTATGCATTGCTCACACTACTCATTGCGTTTATCGTATACGTTTATCCCAAGCGACATGAAAAACCGGTGTTATATGCATTGCTTGTGGTGGCATTGTGCAATACGCACATGCTTATCTTTTCATTTTGTATGATGCTCGCGGGATTTTTTGCCTACGAGGCCTTTAACGATAAGAAGCTTAAGGGTAAAATACTTTGGGCTGCGGTCTTTATGTTTGCGGGCTGCCTGTATCTTATCCCCTATATAGCCATGGCAGATACACGCGACACCTTTACCGCGTTCGTCGCCAATCATACCGAACGCATCGCACAAACCTTTGATTATGGTTTATTCACCTTCGACACCGGGGGTATGGCCCTGTTGCTGTTTATCGCATTTGGCATTTCGCTGTACAAACAACCAAAAGCCATTTTGCTGTTAGTAGGCGGCGTAGCAAGTGTAGTGTATATATTGGCTTATGCTTTCCCGGGCGATATACGCCATGCGGGTATCATCTTCCCGATTATGCTTGCCGTAGGCGGTATAGCCGCAAATGAAACAACCGATACGGATAAATACCCGGCCATTGCCCGATACGGATATGTGCTCTTGGCCATTGTTGCATTGGTGCAAATGAAACAGGCATTTGAAAGCTACCTTAACGATAAGGATAACGTGTTTTCCGACTCCCGCAACGCAGCCGATTTTTTAAAAGAAAAAAGATTGACCAACCACATTATAGTAGGCCAACAGGCTTGGGCGGCAAGTGCGTTGCTACCCTATTTCCCCGCAGGTCGAGAATTTTACTACGTGGAATGCGAACGATATGGCTCGTACTATACTTTCGACTCCTGTTTTGAAAAAGGCTACTGGAACCAACCTGCGGCTTACTACGTGCAAAACACCTACAAAACTTTTCAGGCTAAGGCCGACAGCGTGATTATGGTGTTTAACTATGCCATAACAGGCCCTACGGCCAACTATCTTGAACTATTATATAAAAGCGAAGAGCCGGTTATCAGGGCCGATGAAGCGTATTATATATACCGTTTCAAACAACCGTAAAATGGAAAAGACATTTATAAAGCCGGAAACGGAAATAAAGCTGCAATGGGTGGTATTTATACTATACGCAGCCTGCATCGTATTTGGCATTATGCACCACGAGCCTTGGAGAGACGAATCGCAATCGTGGTTGGTAACTCGCGACAATAGTTTTACGGAGCTGTTTCGCGTATTGCCTTCGGAAGGGCACCCGCCTTTGTGGTATTTGGTGCTCACACCCTTTGTTAAGGCCGGGCTGCCTTACCTGTTCCAGAATTGGCTGGCAGGGGCTTTTATGATAGCGTCGGTATATATACTACTCTTTCACACCCGGATGCATATTGCGGCCAAACTATTGATACCGTTTAGCTATTTCTTCCTGTTCGAATATGGTATTTTTGCCCGCAGCTATTGCCTGGCGGTTTTCTTTCTTTCTCTAATCATCAGCCTTTATCCCAACCGTTTCAAACATCCCTTATTGTTTGGCTTATATGTGGCGGCACTGTTTAATACCCACATGCTTATGTTTGCCTTTGCGGCTACGCTTACCGGGTTGTTTTTCATTGACGCGGTACAGTATAAAAAACTTAACGGCAAGGTAATGGCCGGGTTAACCATCATGGCGGTATTCGGCTTATATCTTTTCCCCTATATAGGCATGGCCGATACGGCAAGCATATTTGCGCCGGAGATAACCGATGTGGGTAAGGAAATCGTAATGACTATCAGCTTCGGGCTGCTGTCTACACAAAACCCGGAGCTTGGCCTGTTCTTGTTTATAGCCCTATGCCTGCCCTTACTCGGGCGCACAAAAGCATTGTTGCTACTTGCCGGCGGCTGCGCCGGGTTATTCTATATTTTGGGTATAAAGTTCATAGGCAGCGTAAGACATTGCGGCATATTGTATCTCATGGTATTTGCCGCGTATGGCATTGCCCACAATTATAAAGATGATACGCTGAACCGCATAAAAAGCGCTTTATTGAAACCCGAGTACGGATATTGGGTACTGGCATTTGTAACGGTACTACAAATAAGGCCGGCATTGGAAAAATATACCGACGACATCAACAGAGTATATTCAGATTCCGGAAACGCTGCGGAGTATATACTGGACCATCATTTGGAAAATCACATCATCGCCGCACATTCCGCGGCATATTGTTGCACCATACTTCCCTACCTGCCAAGCGGCAAAAGAATGTATTACCCGGAGTATCCACGGTATGGCTCTTACTACACCAATGACTCTTTTTACGTGAACCGTGTATGGGATAAGCCCGAGCAATATTATATAGATGTGGTAAAAAAGAACTTCAAAGGGCGCATGGACAGCGTGATATTCGTGTTTAATCATTCCATTGCCCCCGAAGTGGCGGCCACTATGGAACCGTTATACATGACCAAAGAGGCCACCATATTTCCGTTTGAGATGTTTATCGTGTGCCGGTTGAAAAAGGAGTATCAAAACTAACTTTATACCAAGCGTACGAAGTCTTCAATTTTCTCCGTGGCATGGGCCAGAATTTTATTTCGGGTATCCTCGTGCGCCGCCCTGAAGCGGTCATCAATAATTTCAAATTCCTTTAGCTCGTCATAAAGCTTGGTAAACTCTTCCACCGTGTTTGTCTTATCCATCATATCGTGGTTCAGCACATATACCTTAAGGGCATCGTCAATTACCTGTGCCATATCGGATGCACCCAAAGCGTTGAGCCAGGCCGGCATGGTGGGCAACAAACCCAGGTAACCGTTTTCTATCAGTTGAATGAACCCGCCTTGCATTACCTGCTGACGTACATAATCGAAAGACAATAACAATTGTTGTCCCTCGGAAAGGTCGTCAAGGAAAATAAAGTCTTTTCGGCGAAAGAGTTCCTCATGGAGAGGCTGCGCCAGCAAATCATAATAAGCCTCTTTGTCGTCCGCGTCTTTTAGTCGTTCCCAGTCCGTCTTGGCTATTTCGGGGAGATAGTTACTTGCCATAGGGGTTAAAAATAAAAAATTGTGCCTTTTAGACCTGCAATCCGAGGTTCTAATAATTTATTAACTTTGCGCGATTTAATTTTCCCCAAATGCAGCGTATATATTTTGACAATGCGGCTACCACTAATTTAGATGCCGAGGTATTGGACGCCATGATGCCATATTTAACCGAAAAATACGGCAACCCATCCTCCATATACTCTTACGGCAGGGAAACCAAAATGGCAATAGAAAACGCGCGCAAATCCGTAGCCCGTATTCTGGGCTGCAAGCCCGGTGAAATTTTCTTCACATCCGGCGGCACGGAAAGTAGTAATACGGCCATCAATGCGGCCATTACAGATTTGGGCTGTACCAATATCATATCCTCTGCCTTAGAGCACCATGCCACGTTGCATACGGTGGAAAACCTGGCCGCCGCCGGGAAGGTAACTTTACAGCTTGTAAAGCTTGACGAAAACGGCCATATAGACTTGGCACATATGGAAGAACTGCTTGCACAGGCTCCCGGCAAAACACTGATAACGCTGATGCATGCCAACAATGAAGTGGGCAACCTGCTTAAGATAAAGGCAGTAAGTGAACTTGCGGAAAAATACGGAGCAATATTTCATACCGATATGGTGCAAACCATTGGCCACTATCCCGTAAACCTGTCCAACCTAAACGTGCACTTTGCCAGCAGCGCCGGCCACAAATTTCATGGTCCCAAAGGTGTAGGCATTCTTTACGTAAATGAAAACATTACCATAAAGCCCATGATATGCGGCGGTGCACAAGAGCGCAACATGCGTGCCGGCACCGAGAATCTTTACGGCATAGTTGGTTATGCAAAAGCATTGGAATTGGCTACGGAGCGCTATGAGCAAGACAGCGCGTACATAGGCGAGTTGAAGCAGTACATGATGACGAGATTGCGCGAAAACTTCGACAACATAGGCTTTAACGGAGATGCAGCAGGCAGTTCTCTATACACCGTGCTCAACGTGGCTTTCCCTAAAACGGAAAAATCAGACATGCTGTTGTTTAACCTGGATATGGCGGGCATTTGCGTAAGCGGCGGCAGTGCCTGCAGCAGCGGCGCCAATTCGGTAAGCCATGTTATTAAAGCGATATATAATGGTAAAAGCGAAAACATTGTACCTATACGCTTCTCCTTTTCGCGTCATAATACCAAAGAAGAGGTGGATATTGTAATAGAAAAGCTGAAGGAATTGGTATAGTTTTTTCGGAATTTTGAGGAAAGGACAATAATGAAAGCCACCAAAGACCTTTTCTCCCGACAGGCTGAAACCTATGCGGCGTATCGCCCCACTTACCCGGCAGCGTTATACGATTTTTTACTTGGCGAAGTGGAAAACAAAGACAAAGCATGGGACTGTGCCACCGGTAACGGGCAAGTAGCGGGTGTATTGGCCAATCATTTCAACCAAGTATCAGCCACAGATATTAGTGGAAAACAGATAGAAAATGCGGTAAGGAAAGACAATATTGCTTACGCGGTTACCCGCGCGGAGCAAACTCCCTTTGCAGATGATACGTTTGACCTGATAACGATTGGCACCGCATTGCATTGGTTTGATTTTGAGGCCTTTTACCGGGAAGCCGGACGCGTGGCCAAAAACGGAGCTCTAATAGCGGCCTGGGCTTACGCACCTTTTAAAGCCAATCCCGCCGTTGATGCAATATTAGATCACTACTACCGAAATATTGTAGGCTCTTATTGGGATGCGGAACGCAAACATGTAGATGAAGAATACAAGACAATCCCTTTTCCTTTTCAAGAAATTACTGCACCCGCATTAGAGATAACCCCCACATGGACAGGCGAACAATTTAAAGGTTTTCTGCGTTCATGGTCGAGCACGCAACACTACATCAACAAAAACGGCACAGACCCGGTATTGCTGATTGAAGAAGCCTTGGATAAGGCTTGGCCGGAAGGTGAAGCATTAACCATACATTTTCCATTGTTTATCAGGACGGGCCGCATAATCAAATAAACTCATTTTTTACGCCGTCAAAATTCCGCAGATGCTCTCGTCAAGGTTTTGTAATTTTCGGGCATGGAAAAAAAGGAACGCGCCCCGGTTTATTACAGTCAATACCTGCAACTGGATAAGATTTTAGGCGCTCAACATACCGAAAGCGGAAAAGAAGGCATACGTGCCGATGATGAAATGTTATTCATCATCATACACCAAAGCTATGAACTGTGGTTTAAGCAAATACTGCATGAACTGGATATAGTTCGTGAAATTTTTCAACAACCCGATATCCCCAACAGTTCCCCGGACATTTATAACTCCGTACACCGTATAAAACGCGTGTGCCGTATACTGGATGTGGCCGTAATGCAAATGAGCGTATTGGAAACCATGACACCGCTGGACTTCCTCGACTTCCGCGACCTCTTACGCCCCGCTTCGGGCTTTCAAAGCATACAGTTTAAAATGATAGAGGCCTCATTGGGCCTGAAGTTTGAACACCGTCATGGCAAGGGTTATTACCTTTCTCAACTTACCACGGCAGACATAGACCGTATTAAGGAAGCCGAATCCAAAGAATCGCTTCTGGAACTCATCAATAAATGGCTGGAACGTATGCCCTTCATTAAGGATAACAGCTATTGGCAGGAACATGAAAGCGAAACAAGCTTTTGGAGAATGTATCGCAAAGCTTATGAAGACAGTCTGACAGAAGGCGAGAAACAAAACCTCACGGTCTTCGACCAACTTTTCCTGTACGACGAGCAATACCCCGCCGACCGCAGGCTAAGTGCCGATGCTGCCCGTAGCGCACTGTTTATTATGCTCTATCGCGATTATCCGCTGTTTCACTTGCCCTACGAATTGATTAGTACGTTATTGGAGATAGACGAACTGCTATCCATGTGGCGCCATCGCCATATACACATGGTGCAGCGTACCATTGGTAAACGAGTGGGCACCGGCGGCAGCAGCGGGGCCGATTACTTGCGTGCCGCTGCAGACAGCCATATGATATTTAAAGAATTGGCAGAACTTACATCGTTCCTCATTTCGCGCAACCTGGTACCCAAGCTACCGGAGAAACTGGTGCGTGAGCTGAGCTTTAGCTAAACGAAAAAGATTTTATAGAATACCTGCTTTATTCGAAATCCGTATAGAGCAGGTATTTTTTGCGTATTTGCTTAAAAGCGGCAAGGTCTTTTTGCCATGTGGCCTTTATCTCCTCCTCTGTCATGCCCTTTTCTATTTGCTTGCGCAACTCTTTGGTGCCCGCCAGCTTTTCAAAAAAATCGTTGAAGAACTTTTCCTTGTAAGGATACCACCCGTAGGCGCGTATCAGCCAGAACAGGCGTATGCTGCCACGGGTAATCACCTTGGCCTCCTGTGCATTTGCGGCGGCAATTTGCCCGTAGCAATTACGATTGGCATACAGCGGCTCGGCACCGCCTATAGAACGGCCTGGCATAAAGCTGTAAACGGTTTTATTAATAAAATCGGGGTGGCCGAATTGTTGAAAAGGTGCTGCCGTACCACGCCCCACACTTACCACCGTACCTTCAAAAAGGCAAAGCGAAGGATAAACATATACCGCAGCCATGTTACGAAGATTGGGAGAAGGGTTAACCGGTAATTCATACAATGTGTTATGGTCGTAATTCTTACAGGTTATTACCTTCATATCCAATTTATCGGCACCGTCAAACCATTTTTCGCCCACCAGCATTTGGGCATATTCCCCTGCCGTCATACCATACACTATAGGTACGGGTTGCATACCCACAAAAGAGCGTTGCGATACATCCAGCACCGGCCCGTCCACATAATGGCCATTGGGGTTGGGGCGGTCCAATATCACCAGTTGCTTACCGTATTCGGCACAGGCTTCCATTGCATATTGAAGGGTAGAAATATATGTATAGAAACGCGCACCCACATCCTGCAAATCATACACCAGCACATCTATATCCTTTAACTGCTCTTTGGTAGGCTTCTTATTTTTACCATAGAGCGATATGATGGGTAAGCCCGTTTTTTTGTCGGTGCCGTCCACTATCGTTTCCCCGGCTTCGGCAAAACCACGGAAACCGTGTTCGGGTACGAAAATCTTTTTTACGCCTACCTTTCGCTTCAGCAAAGTATCCAACAGGGAGACGGAATCTATCTGTGAGGTTTGATTGATAATGAGCCCCACGCGCTTGCCGGCAAGCAAAGGAATATAGGCTTCCGTTTGCGAGGCACCGGGCCTTACATCCGCGGAATTGAAAGCGTGCGCGGCGGGCGTTAACGACAAAATAAACACAAGAACATATATATAGACTCTAATCATTATTCACGAAAATTTAGGTAAATATAACCCGGTCATTCCGATAATATGGCTTACCTTGCAGGTTTATCATTTTTTTAAACTTTAAGTATGCAACAAGTAAAAAGCGGCGATACAGTACGCGTTCACTATCACGGAACATTAACCGACGGTTCAACATTTGACAGTTCGGAAGGCCGCGACCCACTTGAATTTACGGCAGGTAGCGGGCATGTAATCAAAGGTTTTGACGATGCGGTGATAAACATGGCCGTTGGTGAAAAGAAAAAAGTAAATATCCCCGTTGACCAGGCTTACGGACAACGCAATCCCGATATGATGATGGAATACCCCATCAGCGAGTTTCCCGCAGATATGAAACCCGAAGTAGGTATGCAATTGCAAATGAGCGATCAAACAGGTCAAGTGTTTCCCGTAATGATAGCCGAAGTAAAAGACAGCGTGGTGGTATTGGATGCCAACCATCCTTTGGCCGGTGAAGACCTCAATTTTGAAATAGAGGTTGTTTCCATAGGCTAATATCGTTTTAAAATATACGGAAGACAGGCGCATTTAATGCTCGCCTGTCTTTTTTGTATCTTACCAACTTTTTAACGTTTGGGTATTGTAACCTGCCCCGTTAAAAACTACATTTGTCTTTAACACATTTTGCATTCCATGTCATTATTTACGGCATTGCTTTTGGAAATTGACACCGTAGCCACCGCGGCTGCGGCGAGCGTAACTACGGAACCGGAATCCATTTCCCTGTTTTACCTGCTGCGCGAAGGCGGCGTGCTAATGATACCCCTGCTGATATGCTCGGCATTGATGGTATACATATTTGCGGAACGCCTGATGGTAATACGCAAGGCTTCGGAAACCGAACCTGCCTTTATGCTGAAGATACGTGAGCACGTGACGGACGGTAATATTGCCGGTGCCAAATCGCTGGCCAAAAGCACACCCGGACCCGTGGCGCGCATGATAGAAAAAGGCCTGAACCGCATAGGTAAGCCGATTGACCACATTGAAAAATCCATGGAAAGCGCCGGTAAACTGGAAGTATACCAACTGGAAAAAAACCTCTCCATACTGTCCACGATTGCAGGTATTGCCCCCATGTTCGGCTTTTTGGGTACCATAGCCGGTATGATTATCCTGTTCTTCAACATACAGCACCAGGGCTTTTCGCTGGAAGGCATTGCCGGCGGTATCTATACCAAAATGGTTACCTCTGCCGTGGGGTTGATTATCGGTTTGATGGCTTACGTGGCCTACAACTACCTCAACGCACAAATCAATAAGAACGTAAACAAGATGGAAGCCGCATCGGTGGAATTTTTGGATATTTTGCAAGAACCGGCGAAGTAGTGGTAGTTAGTGGTTAGTAGTTAGTGATTGGTATGTGAGTAATGTTCACTTTTGGTCGTTTACGACACTTGTTCACCTTTGAGTTTTGAATTTTGATTTTTGAATTAATGTAGAATGAACCTAAGAAAGCATTTGAGGGATACACCGGAGACGCATACATCGGCACTGAACGATATATTGTTCATCCTGCTGCTGTTTTTCCTGATTATCTCCACATTGGCCAATCCCAACGTGATAAAGCTTTCCATACCCAAAGCACAAAGCGATACCAAAGCCAAGCAAACGGTGGTGGTATCCATAGACCCCAAGCAACAATTTTTTGTAGGTACCCGCCCCACCTCACCCGATTCTTTACAGGCTGCCATTTCCAAAATCGTTACGGCTTCACAAGATGCCGAGCCTACCGTTGTAATAAATGCCGACAAGCAAGCCGAGGCCGAAAGCATAGTGACTGTAATGCGCGCAGCACAAAAGCTGAAACTGCGCACCGTATTGGCGATTGAGAAGGAAGGCAAGTAACTTTCTTATAACTCAGAATAATTCCGGGCGAGTAGACCTTCAATAAACCTCCAATGATATTCAGACGCGGAACTACAGCCGATATTGAAGCGCTGCACAACCTTGCCATAAGCTGCTATACCGAGTTTGCCGATATTTTGGCACCCGAGCATTGGACTGACATGGAAAGCCGCTTGCGTAATAGAGAAAGTTTTACCGACCTGCTGACCCGCTCCACATCCTTTATTTGCGAAGTAGAAGGTAATGCCGCAGGTGCCGCGTATATAGTACCAAGCGGTAATCCGGCCTATGTGTTTCAAGCCGACTGGTCTTACATCCGCATGGTGGGTGTAGCGCCCCAATATCGCGGCCAAGGCATATCCCGGCTATTGACGGAAGCCTGCATTGAACATGCGCGCAACACGGGTGAACATACCATAGCACTGCACACCTCCGAATTTATGAACGCCGCAAGGCATATTTATGAAAGTCTCGGGTTTGAGCAACAACGAGAATTAGAGCCACTCTTCGGGAAAAGATATTGGCTGTACCTGCTACGCCTGTTTTAGAAGTTGAGCTGTGCCTGCAAACGCAGCAACTGCCCCTCTTGAAAATTGGTTTGTTTAACAAAATCCACGTAACGTCGAGAAGATATGGTATACATGGCAACAAGCTCAAAGTTTTGATTGGGTTCCCACTCTATACCTATCTCGGTTTCGTTTACCTTATAGCTACGGGCGTCCAATTCGTGCTTTTTGCCACCTTCATAATATTGCATTCTCACAAAAGGATAAACCAGTTGTTTATCAAGGCGCAGCATATAGTTTAGTGTGATGTAGCCACCTGTCAACGCCTTCGTTTCAATACTGTCGGTTACGGGATTAAATTCGGGACCGTTGCCGATATTGTACTCGGCCATAACACCAAAAGGACGAGGATACAGGATAAATGATGCCGCCACACGCTCATCGGTATAATTGCGGTCCGACAGGTATTTCACACCGTTTGACAACTGGTCGGTAGTCATCACATACTTGCCTTTATACCCCTGTATACCCGGCTCTATTATTTGGCTACCCACTACAAACGGGTATGACAACCTGGCTACTACGTGCGGACTGTTATTCTGCTCCGGCTTATTGGCCGTTTGTCCGTTAAAGATACCCAAGCCAAACACACCGTAGTCGCCAGAACCTTTATAACCGTCGCGCACAAGCATGGAGAAGCGTTCGCGCACCTCCTTTGGCGCCCAGTAGAAAAATACGCCCATGTCACGCTCGTTGCTAAAGGCACTGTTCAACGCATCGTTACGGTCGAGCGGAAGACGATTTTGGCTGGATTGCATGTTCTCGAAACCAAAAGGTATTTTGCTTTGCCCGATACGGAATCTGAATTCGTTGTCTTTATCCACTCCAATATCGAAATAGGCATCCCTGAGCTGGCCAAAGTGAAGACCCGTACTCGACGCGGAACTGGCAAAATCGGGCTGTATGTAAAAATATACCTGCTTGCTCACCTGCCCGAAAAGGATAACACGCATACGACGCAGGAAAAGTCCGCCGTTTTTACCCCAGCTTCTATCGCATTGTTCGCAACCCAGGTTTTCATTGGTTTCAAACAGGCGGTTATAACGCGCTTGGACATATCCCCTAATGGCAAATCTTTCGTACCATTGCTTACTTTTTTCTTTAGCTGCCGGCTGTTGTGCCAAAACGGCTTGCGACCAACACATAAGCAAAAGACACAATATACCCTTCAACAACTTTACCTTCGGACCTGCATTGTTTGCGTACATTAAAACAAATTTATTTGCGCGCAAAAGTACCCCCCGCAGATATACATAACAATATGATAATCCAAAGTTAATGATTTGGTAACATTGAGGTTATAAGTTATTTGTATTGCAATCCTTGGCTTTCCGTGCCTTATGCTTTAAATATTCTTGGCTTAAGTTACGGGTTACGATATGATGTGGTTATTTTTGCGCCTCAACATAACCTGATGAAAGACTTTTCAAATGCCATTATAGAATGCGTACCCAACTTTAGCGAGGGGCGCAATATGACTATCATCAAACAAATAACCGACGAGATAGAGCGCGTGGAAGGTGTACAACTGCTGGATGTAGACCCCGGCAAAGCCACCAACCGCACTGTGGTTACGCTGGTGGGCAACCCCTACGTGGTGATAGAAGCCGCATACCGCGCCATTAAAAAAGCCGGCGAACTTATAGACATGAGCAAACACAGCGGCGAGCACCCGCGGATGGGTGCCACTGATGTTTGTCCGCTGATACCTATATCCGGCATAACGGTGGAAGAGACCGTGGAATTTGCCAAAATGCTGGCCAAACGTGTAGGCGAGGAACTGAATATACCCACCTATCTATACGAATATGCCGCCGCAGCGGATTATCGCAGAAACCTTGCGGATATACGCAGCGGAGAGTATGAGAAATTATCAACCAAAATACTGCAGCCCGAATGGAAGCCCGATTATGGCAAGGCAGAGTTTAATGCCAAAAGCGGTGCCACAGTGATAGGCGTACGCGATTTTTTGGTAGCATATAACGTAAACCTCAACACCACATCCACACGCCGCGCCAATGCGGTGGCTTTTGACATACGCGAAAAAGGACGCACCAAAAAAGACGAAAAAGGGAAACCGGTAAAAGGCGCAGACGGAGAACCTGTATGGGAGCCCGGCCTGCTGAAAAGCGTGAAGGCCATAGGCTGGTATATAGAGGAATACGGCATAGCGCAAATCTCCATCAACCTGACCAACATTAACATAACACCAATGCACATTGCCTTTGACACGGCATGTGAGCGCGCCAACGCGCGTGGACTGCGCGTAACCGGCAGCGAACTGGTGGGCCTGATACCCTTGGAAGCCATGCTGGAAGCGGGACGCTACTTCCTGCGCAAGCAAAAACGCAGCGTGGGTGTAAGCGATGCCGAGTTAATAAAAATAGCCGTGCGCTCCTTGGGCTTGGACGAGCTTTCGCCCTTTGACCCGCAGAAGAAAATAATAGAGTACCGCATGAAAGATGCAGGGGTGAAGCAATTGGTGGACATGACGCTTACCCGCTTTGCAGAGGAAACGGCAAGCGAATCGCCCGCACCGGGCGGCGGTTCGATAGCGGCATATTGCGGAGCCATGGGTGCCGCACTGGGTACGATGGTTGCCAACCTCTCTTCGCACAAAAAAGGCTGGGACGAGCGTTGGGAAGAATTCTCGAACCATGCGGAGCAAGGGCAGAAACTAATGAAAGAAATGCTACACCTGGTGGATGAGGACACCAATGCCTTTAACCTGGTGATGGCCGCATTTGGCTTACCCAAAAGCAACGAAGAAGAAAAAGCCGCGCGTGCCGAAGCCATCAAAGTGGCCACAATAGGCGCTATTAAAATACCCTTCCGCACCATGGAGTTGGCTTGGCAGTCGTTTGACCTAGCCAAGAAAATGGCGGAAATCGGCAATCCCAACAGTGTGAGTGATGCGGGCGTAGGTGCACTCTGTGCGCGTGCAGCCATCAAAGGTGCTTACCTAAACGTGAAAATAAACGTGGGCAACTACGGCGAAGAACCCGAAGTGAAAGCCATGGTGGAAAGAGCGGAGGAAATGAATCGCCTTGCAGACCAAAAAGAACAGGAAATATTCGATATCGTTTTAAAAGCTATCAAGTAGAATAATATCCGGGAAACGAATAGCGTCTCCGCATTATGCGGGGGCGCTATTTCTTTTTATAAGCCCTGATGAAATCCGCAATAAGCGTTGCCGCAAGCGCAGGAGCGCAGGACATATCGGTACTCCCCTCTGCCAAGTGCAGGTAAACGGGACTAAGCTCTTTGGTGCACCATGTTATAAATTGGCGTACAAGTAAGGGCGCAATACCGCAGCTCATCGTATCGAGAGCCATTCCGTCGATACATCTAAAATCTATATCCAGTCCGCAGGGGCGGCCGGTGCGGGCAATGGCAAAATTTACCGCTTCATAAAAGCTGAGTTTCTCACGCACAAATATGTCTTCATAATAAGAATAGCACATATCGGGGTCGTCGTTAAACTCCTCCATAATCTCCTGCGAATTGCCATATTCCTGCAAGCCCACCACTGCGTATTTATTGAGGTATCCCCTGCGGTGCGCATACCGAAAACCGTTACCGGCATGACGGCGGTCCATAGTCTTGAAATCGCTGAAGGCATCAAGATTAATACAGTTTACCGATGAATTACGCGCCTCGGACACACCTTTAAGCACACCGTAAGCATTATTATGCCCGCCACCTATTACTATGGGCACTTTACCCGCTTGAGCTATCTTTTGTATAAAAGGGGAAACGGCATTGTCCACGTATTCGGTAAGTTCACTCAACTCTTCCGTATCGGCATTATCTGCCAAGGCCATCTTTGCCTCAAAATCAAAACTGCCCAGCACCATAATACCCGCAGCTTTAAAGGCTCCATGGTCTTGCAGGTTTAAAAAGGCAGTTAACACCTCCGGCCAAAACGACACCGTATCGCCTTGCCGATACTCGGCGCGTATGCCTATATCTTCGGGTATACCCAGCAACACAAAACGGGCATCCGATGCCTTAAGCTCCGCTTCCCAGTTATCGGAAGTTATGGTTTGTACACTTTCTCCCAGTTTTAAATCCCCTTTTCTCTTATCCGTAAGGTGGGTAATATCTTCCCGGCTTGTAACAACAAATTTGCCCATTCGGTAACTATGCGTTCGTAATTTTTTAGTGTAGGTAAGATAAGGCTTTCTATATAATAATTGGTTTTAACTATGGCATACGATATTGTCAAGCCATAATATAGGCTTAACTTTGCCGTCAATAAATTAAACGGAAGAAAATGTATCCTACAGAAATAGTGGCCCCGATGAAGGCCGAAGTTACCAACCACGGTTTTGAAGAATTATTGACACCCGAGCAGGTAGATAACGCGGTAAAGCAATCGGGCACATCACTGATATTTATCAACTCGGTATGCGGTTGCGCAGCCGGCTCGGCTCGCCCCGGCGTGGTAATGGCCATACAAAATGCGGCCAAAAAGCCCGACCATTTGTATACTTCTTTTGCCGGGTATGATTTGGATGCCGTGAAACAAGTGCGCCAACACACACTGCCTTACCCGCCCTCATCGCCCTCCATAGCGCTGCTGAAAGACGGACAGGTGGTACACATGATTGAGCGCCACATGATAGAAGGCCGCCCCGCACAGATGATTGCCGCCAACCTGCTGCAAGCTTTTGAAACACATTGCCAATAAATAAACACAGTAAATGAGAAGGGTGCGCAGTAGTTGTGCACCTTTTTCTTTTCCTAAAGCCGAAATAATTTGCTTTATTCGCAGCCAAATTCCGCTTTTTAGTTTTGACACCGGGCAAAATCATCATCATTACGGCACCTTCGGGTTCGGGTAAAACCACCTTGGTAAAACGCCTGCTGAACCTGTGCCCCGATTTGGAGTTTTCCGTTTCGGCGTGTACGCGCGCGCCCCGCACAAACGAGCAGCACGGTAAAGACTATTATTTTTACGATGAGGAAACGTTTAAGAAGCTTATAGCCGAAGATGCATTTGCCGAATGGGAAATGGTATACAGCGGAAAATACTATGGCACATTGAAATCGGAATTGGAGCGTGTGTGGCAAAAAGGTAAATATCCGTTGGTGGATATAGACGTGAAAGGTGCGCTCTCCATACAGGATACTTACCCGGATAATTCGTTCAGCATATTTATCGAAGCGCCCTCCCTGGAGGAATTGCGCAACCGACTGATAGGCCGTGGCACGGAAACCCCTCAAACGCTGGAAGAGCGTGTAAACAAAGCCGCTTTCGAGCTCACCTTCGCTTCTCAATTCAGTCAAATCATCATCAACGACGATTTGGAACACGCCACAGAGGAACTGGTACGTGCGGTTCGGCGTTTTTTGGAATCTTAATTCAGCCTACATCAGGAATAGATTGGCCTGGTTGCCCAAGGTTTATTCTCCGTTAAGTGAACGGACCAAACCTGATAGTCTATCCACCCGTCTATTAAGGCAGTATCGCAATATGAAGAAAAACTGTCTTATCATAATATTTGCAGCATTATGCACATCGGCGTCCGCCCAAAAATATAAATCAATGTTTGGTAAGGCATCTACAGAGTGGAATACATGGGCATTAGGACCGGAACATCACCATTACCCTAATCCACAACCCGTTATCGGTTCATATCATTTTAATGGCAAAGACTCTACCTTATTAAACGGCAAGACATACAAGCAAGTCGAGTTTCTAAACGAGGTTATACTATTTCGGGAAGAACTTGACTCGGGAAAGGTTTATTACGTTCCTCCATGTGAGGGCAACGAGTATATCTACATGGACTACAATGTCCAAGTTGGCGATACCTTTCTGTTTCAAACGTTACACGGCCAGGTTGAAGAAAAGATTGTTGACTCCGTATATTACACGGATCAAAGGAAACACATCAGGTGTAAACTACAATTCCCCATAGACTATGGTAAAATCACCTTTATCGAAGGAATAGGATGCAGCTACGGGCTGAATTCTCATTATAACAATTATTGTGGTTACATGACTACCGACTACAGCATGAATTGCGTGTATCAAGACGGGGTTTTAGTTTATGGCTCATCTTGCCTGCCTTTCACCACCTCTGTAAAGGACGATCGAAAAGAAATCGTCTCATTCAGCCCCAATCCGGTAACGTCAACCATGAGCATCTTAGGTATCGGCGACATCAGAAATATTTCCATCTCCGATATGCAAGGCCGAACCTTAATGATTATAAATAATCCCGGACAAAATATAAACTTGGAAATGTTACCGAACGGAATGTATTTGTCTCGAATAAGTACCGATGAAAGTGTATATACACTCAAATTCATTAAAAGGTGATAAGGATAATATAGTGAGTGGTGCCTGAGCCATGCACTATTATCTCTGTACCTTAATTAATTGCCTTTTCTTTATCTTTGAATTCTTATGGATGTCTCGAGTTTGCTACTGTATATAGTAGGTTGCATTGTATTAATCGGCTTTTTTGCCGGTACGGAAATCGCCTTTATTTCCGTAAATAAACTCAATATCGAGCTTAAGAAAAAGCAAGGAACCTTTTCCGGCCGCATCCTTTCCCGTTTTATGGAAGACCCGGCCGAGTTTATCGGCACCAGTCTTATAGGCGTAAACGTGCTGTTGGTGGTATACGGATTGCTCATGACCCGCCTCACCGAGCCCTTCCTCAACGCGCTTCCCTACCCGCTTAACTCGGAATACGTACACCTGATATTGGATACCCTCATTGCAACGGTTATTATCCTGTTTTTTGCGGAGTTTTTGCCTAAAGCCATATTCCGCGCCAAAGCCGAGCAAACGCTGACATTGTTCAGTCTCCCGATGCTCATCATGTACTACATCCTGTTTCCGTTTGCAAAGATTTTCGTCGCCATATCGGAGTTCATCTTGAAATACCTGTTTAACGTTCGCATAAAAGACAACCAAAACGTATTTAACCGTGTAGACCTTGAAGTATTTGTTAAACAAAGCCTGCACGGGCATGAGAGCGATTCGGGGGAAATGAATACGGAGTTGTTTGAAAACGCGCTGTACCTGGTGAACGTAAAGGTGCGCAAGTGTATGATACCACGCAACGAGATAGAAGCCGTGGACATCAATGCCGCTGTGGCGGATGTAAAAAAGAAATTTATAGATACCAAACTGTCTAAGATAATAGTATACGAAAACAGCATAGACAACATAGTGGGCTATATGCACCACCTTGACCTTAACCGCCGACCCAAAACCATACGCGAGGTACTGCACAAGATAAGCGCTGTGCCGGAAGCCATGAGTGCCGTAGACCTGATGAACCGCTTTACCAAAGAGCGCAAAAGCATTGCCTGGGTGATAGACGAGTTTGGCGGAACGGCGGGCATAGTAACGATGGAAGACGTACTGGAAGAAATATTCGGCGATATTAACGACGAATACGACATACAGGAACACGTGGAGAAACAAATATCCGAAAACGAATACATCTTCTCCGGCCGCTTAGAACTGGAATACCTGAACGAAAAATACGATTTCGGCTTCCCTACGGATGAATCCGAGACACTTTCGGGGTATATCATCAACAACCACGAAACCATACCCAAGATTAAAGAACGCATCATTATAGAACATTACGAATTTGATATACTTTTAGTTACCGAAACGCGTATCGAAACCGTAAAAATGAAAATCTTAAACTTGTAAGTCATGCCCGTAACACGCCCGTTAGATGTTCAAAAATGGATAGACGAAAACCGTCATTTGCTGAAACCCCCGGTTGGTAACCAAACCATATACAAGAACACCGGCGATTTCATAGTGATGGTGGTAGGCGGCCCCAACAGTCGTAAAGATTTTCACTACAACGAAAGCGAGGAACTGTTTTACCAACTGGAAGGCGATATAAACGTGCGCATACAGGAAGACGGTAAGATAGTAGACATCCCCATAAAGGCCGGCCAAATGTTTTTGCTGCCCGGCAAAACCCCTCACTCGCCACAGCGTGGCGAAAACACGGTGGGATTGGTAATAGAAAAAGTACGTACAGGCGGCGAGATAGACGGCTTCCTTTGGTTTTGCGAAAACTGCGGAGAAAAACTGTATGAGGAATATTTTGAGCTGACCGATATTGTGAGCCAACTACCGCCCGTTATGGAGCGCTTTTACTCAGATGTTGAAAAACGCACCTGTAAACATTGTGGTACGGTTATGGAACCACCCGCACCTAAAAAATAAAAGCACTATTCCTATAATCAAGGCAAACTATTACTTTTGCGCTTGCCTTAACAAAATACAATCTAAATGGGACACGATAATCATCATAGCACTCCTGCCGAAACAAGGCCCACAGCATCTTTCAGGTCATCTTTTTGGCTGGTGGTAATATTGGCCGGTCTGTTTGTTGCCGCGGTAAACTTCATTTCCGTAATGGGACATGACGAAGATGCAGGACATGCCAATACCGAGCATGCCGCACCCGCACATGGCGAAAAAGCCGAACACGGTTCTACCGAAACGGATATTCATGCCAACGATGAGGGTCACGAAGCACACGAAACAGTGAATCCGCACCAAGAAGAAGCACCCGCCGAGCATGGCGAGGAGGCACACCACTAATAGCATTAAGCCCAACGGCGCATGCAACAAAACAGCGTTATAGTCATAACGGGCGCTGCCGGTTTTATAGGCAGCTACCTGGTAGGATACCTTAACCGTGCAGGTTTCAACCACCTGATATTGGTGGATGATTTTTCACGCACAGATAAGACGTCCAACCTGGAAGGTAAAACATACGACCAACGTATAGAGCGCAGCCTGTTTATCGATTGGCTGAATCAACATCCCGGAGAGGTGAACTACATCTTTCACCTGGGTGCGCGCACCGATACCACCGAGCCTGATTATAACGTGCACAAGGCCCTGAACGTAGACTATTCCAAAGGCATTTGGGAAGCATGCACCGCACAAAATATACCCTTGGTATATGCATCGTCCGCAGCCACTTACGGTAACGGAGAGTTAGGGTATACTGACAGGCACGATATAGTAAAAGACCTACAGCCGCTTAATGCTTACGGTCGTTCAAAAAACGATTTTGACATTTGGGCGCTGGAGCAAAAAGCAACTCCCCCGTTTTGGGCCGGCGTTAAGTTCTTCAACGTGTTCGGCCCCAACGAATACCACAAAGGCCGCATGGCATCTGTGATATTCCATTCTTATAACCGGATACAACAGGAAGGCAATATTCGCCTTTTTCGCTCACATAACCCCAAGTACAAAGATGGTGAACAACTGCGCGACTTTATCTATGTAAAGGATATAGTAAGCATTTGCACTTGGCTGATGGAAGCCCAACCGGAAAGCGGCCTTTACAATGCCGGCACGGGCAAAGCACGTACCTTTATAGATCTTGCCAAGGCCATATTCGCTTCGCTGCAATTACCCGAGCAGATAGAGTTTGTAGATACTCCGGAAGACATTAGGGACAAATACCAATATTTTACCGAAGCCGATACCGCTAAATTACTGAGGGCAGGCTATAACAAACCTTTCCATAGTTTGGAACAGGCTACAGACGAGTACATTAAGAATTACCTTAAAGAAGACAAATACTTTTAAGCTTTCCCTTGCTTTAATTTTTGGCACGAAATTTCCTTGTTTTTTAAACAAGAAAACTCCGTGTTATGGCTCATGATATTCAGGAAGGTGTCAACAAACATTTTGAGCAGTCGATAGTACTGGACAGTATGGACGATGCCGAAGACATGTTCGTCATTGCCAAAGAAAGATTGCTCAATGTGAATGACTGGCATGAATTGGGCGGCGAAATGAGTGCATCTTTCATGCTTACCGACAAGCAAGGAAAGGAAGTGCATCGTCACGCACACAAAGGCGACCTGGTGAAAATAAAAATACCCGGCCCCGGCAATGCCGCGGGCGACGGTTACGATTGGGTATCGGTAGAGCGCATACGGTATGATGATTACCCGGATAACGCGGCCGAACAGTTGGTACTGGAACTAAAGCCTGCTGCTTCTCCTTTATCTGCCGAAAATACAACCGCGCATTTCTTTGATGAGCATGCCTCCAGCATATTTGTTTTAGAGCGTATCAAAACCAAATTAAAAGCATCTTATTACGGCGTACATGAAAAGCCCAATACCGAACCCGATAGCCTGATAGATAAAGGCAGAAACCTATTGGTAGCGACTACTGCCATCGCAGGCGGCTCCGCACTGCAATGGAATGCTTTACTGAAAGGAATAATTGAACCCGAATAATGGCTGTATCAGTTACGCGTAATCTTTTGGCGATAAACGATATCGTGGTTATGGTCCTCCAATTGTATAAAATAAATACCGTCTGCAAGTGACTGAAAGCCTATCTCGTTTGTGCCGGGCACTAAGTCGTAGCTCAACACATTATGCCCTGTAGTGTTATCGGTGATAGTTGCGTGCATCGGCTTGTCGGTCTTATTCGTAATAAATATAGTGTTATACATAACGGGCAAAATTTATAAAGGGTATGTAATAAAAATAGCATTTGCCGGCGGCAATTCATATACCAAATCGGCGGTATTTTTCCACTTCCGCAGCAGTTGCATAACTCATAAAAATTATACCGCTATCGTAACGAGTTTGCGACGAGGGTATTGACTTATGCCTGTGATTTATATATTTTAGTAGGCAAACAGAAACGCATGCTTAAATATTTTACACTTTGCATAGCTACTTTCCTAACGGTCAATTACTTACACGCACAAACATCATTAGACAGTGCAGGTAAGTACACCATAATGGCCGAAGCACAAGTGCAACAAACGCCACCTCAAATAACACTGAATTGGCAACCGCTAACCAACGGAACAACAATAAGTATCTACCGCAAAACAAAGAAGGGTACACTTTGGGGCAATCCTATAGCCAACTTGGGCATCGGTGCCACAAGCTACACCGATAACAGCGTGTCCCCGGATTCCGCATACGAGTATTACCTGTTTAAAAATGGAGGCTCGGTATTGTCTACAGGTTATATCTACGCCGGCATACGCGTACCGGCAATACACAACCGAGGCACACTTTTATGCCTTGTCGACTCCACATTTACCGATTCCTGCAAAAGCGAAATAGAGCAACTCATCAATGATATTTCGGGAGACGGGTGGGCGGTGCTGCGCGCCGATTTTGCACGCACGGCTACGGATGTGACCATTAAAAACCACATTTTGGCACAAAAACAAGCGCATCCAAGCCTGAGCGCAGTGTTGCTGATAGGTCATTTGGCTGTGCCTTATAGCGGAGACCTGAACCCGGATGCGCACACCGACCATAAGGGTGCATGGCCGGCAGATGTGTTTTACGGAGAACTGGACGGCTCATGGACGGATAATGCCGTAAACAATACCACGGCATCGCGCGCGACCAACGACAATATTCCCGGAGACGGCAAATGGGACCAAAGCACCGTGCCGAGCGCGGTGGACCTACAGGTAAGCCGAATAGACTTTGCCAATATGCCGGCCTTCGCCAAAACGGAAATAGAAATGATGCGCAGCTACCTCAACAAAAACCACGCATATAAAACAGGCGCATTACAGGTAACCAAAAAACAGGTAATTGACGACAATTTCGGTATATCCACCGGCGAACCTTTTGCGGCAAACGGATTGCGACTATCAAGCCTTATAGGCCGAAGCAACACAGCTTCGGGAGATTTCTTAGGCACATTGGATACCGGTAACCGCCAATGGGCCTACGGATGCGGCGGAGGCAGCTACACAAGTTGCAGCGGTGTGGGTAATACCGCCGCATTTACCTCCAAAAATATCAATGCCATTTACACTATGTTGTTTGGCAGCTATTTTGGCGATTGGGATGCGCAAAACAACTTACTCCGCGCACCCTTGTGTACGGATGAACCGGCGTTAGCCTCCTGCTGGGCAGGCAGACCACACTGGTTTTTTCACCACATGGCACTGGGCGAAAACATAGGATACTCCACGCTCCTTACACAGAACAATTCAGGCGGCGGACCGCTGTATAATGTGTACTATAACAATGCACACCAAGGCGTACACATAGCACTGATGGGCGACCTCACCCTGCGCACCGAATATGTAAAACCCGCATCGAACCTAAGCATCACAAGCACCCCCACAGCCGGGGCCATACTCAATTGGAGCGCGTCTGCCGAGCCGGCATTGGACGGATATTATGTGTATCGTTCCGACAGTGCTTTGGGAACATATACGCTGCGCTCGGGCTTGGTGACCGGAACCACGTTCACAGATTCGTTTGGCACCGCAGGTACAAAATACTATATGGTGCGCGCGGCCAAATTGCAAGCCACGCCCTCGGGCAACTACTATAACCTCAGCCTGGGAGCCGGCTCTTCGGCCAACATAAGCTACCCTATGCCCGATAATATTGAAGAAGTTATAGCCGCGCAAAGCTTATCGCTATACCCCAACCCGGGCGGCAATACGGTGCACTTGTCGCTCACGGCATATTCACCCGCACAAGCGCAAGTATGCGTAACCGATCAATATGGAAAAAAGGTAATTACCGAGCACATGAAGCTTAATAGCGGTAGTAATAACATATCGTTAAATACTACACCATTGCCGGCAGGCATTTATAACATATCGGTACTTAGCGAACATGGCATATTGAGCAAAAAATGGGTGAAAATTGCCGAATAAAGCTGAACGCGGTTAGCGATTTTGGAAGTAATTTATTATTCTTGCAAATCTATCTACAATAAGAACCTTATGAAGAACAGTGTATTAATTGCTGCTGCGCTTATTTTGATATCGGGAGGATTGAGTTCCTGCTCCAAAAATTATACTTGCGTTTGTAAAGACTCATTTGGCGTGGAAACAAAATCGCCGGTAAATGCCACGGGTAAAACCGAAGCCCGTAATCATTGCGATGAAAAAGGGATAAAGGGCAATTGCCAAATACAAGAATAAGGCATAGCCAAACCTCATAAACGGCGGGTAAACCGATTAGGATTTATTTATCCTCTCCTATCAGTTTACCCGCTTTGAATTTAAGCCCGTATCCTCGATACTTCCATATCTCCACACCCTCTTCACTGCCCTTCTCTTTTTTCAGGGGTTCGCCCAAGGCAGCCACGCACATTTCCTGAGTCATGCCCACACGCACCTGCCCCGCCGATATAAGCGGTCCATATTCGGGGCCGTATTTTTTGATATTATAGTTCCTGTCCGCCAAAGCCTCATTCTTGGCTGCTATCACCATCAGCGAGTCATAAGCCCGTTTTATGGAATCGGTATTGCGTGCTTTTTGTTTTTTACGCATTATTTCTTCGGCAATCCTGCGGTCGTTTTCTATGGCGCGTTGACGCTCCGCAGCTTGGCGCACACTGTCTATATTGGCCTGTTGGGTTTTCAGGCGATTTGCAAAATTTGTGTTGTAGGTTTCATAAAGCTTCAACTCCTGCTCATAAGCCGCCAAATCAAACTTTGGCATCACCTTCTTTATCTTGGCAATTTGCTCGTGCAAGCCGGGCAGCCATACAATTTTACGCGTTCCGGCTTCCATATACGCCCGAGCATTGGTCAAGCCGTCTTCCAACACCATAAGCGGCCTGGCCACATCAAAATTTTTCCCGCCCATGGCTATGTATTTGTTTAACTCGCCATCTTCGCTGCGGCGCACCGGTACTGCCACACCGTTATACCTCACGCTGTCTACCTTATACTTTATTTCATTTACATCCTGCGCCAAGGCACAGGTACCCATGCACAAACTTGCTACCAGCAATACGCTTCTCAACGGCATCTTCATATATCTAATATACGCTTTGAGGTCTGAAAATTCAACAGAAAAAACTGCATTAAAGCAAAACTGCCTCTTATAGAGGCAGTTTCCAAAGGTTATTTATTTTCGCTATCCGGCGCTTTTTCAATCAGCTCCATAAACTGGTCCAGCTTGGGCGTGATGATGATTTGGGTGCGGCGGTTCCTAGCCTTACCCGCATCGGTATCGTTGCTTGCAACGGGGTTGTACTCACCACGCCCCCCTGCTGTAAGGCGCTTGGGGTCTACACCATAACTGTTTTGCAATGCCTGCACCACGGATGAGGCCCGCAGGGCGCTTAAATCCCAGTTATTACGGATGTTCGGCCTGTTGATCGGCACGTTGTCCGTGTTACCTTCCACCAACACCTCGTAGTCGTTGTAGTCTTTTATAATCTTGGCGATTTTGCTCAGAATTTGCCCGGCGGTATTGCTTATCTCATAGCTACCCGATTGATACAGCATGTTATCCGACAGGGAAATGTATACCACACCTTTAAGCACCTGCACATCTACGTCTTTTAACTCTTCGCGGCTCAGGGAGCGGGTAAGATTATTGGTAAGCAGCATGTTTAGCGAATCGCTCTTACCTTTTGCAGCTATAAGTTGCTGTATATATTTGTTGGAAGCGGTGATTTCGTCCACCAGCTTGGCTATATTCATATTGCCTTGGCCGGAGGAAGTAAGACATTTATCCAAAGCCGATTGGAGCGATTTAAGGTTGGAGCGCTCGGCAGCCAACTGCTCATCCAGGTTTTGTATCCTTGTTTTGGCAGAAGACAGGTCTGCAATACAATCCTTGTTCTTCTGTTCCATATCGGCTGTGCGTGTCTTCAGGTCGTTATAATTGGTTTGAAGATTGCCGTATTTTGATTCAAGGCTTCTGTATTTCTTTTGGCTTACACAGCCTGTAGCCAAGGCTATGGTAAGTATGCCTACGGTAAAAACATGTAGTTTCATAAACGCGGTGTTTTGTTCAGTTGGCTAAGATAAATTTTGTGCCGTAACGCCGCATCAAATTTCTGTTAAAAGAATTGACCCGGGTTTAGGGGCATCGGTAAAAAATTCGTATCTTTGAAAATATAATTCTGTCCCGCGCCGGTATCGTCCCGCAATATTAAACTTGTCTTTAGTATACACCGGCAGCAAGTATCGGTTTTATCGGCCTCAAAGGCCATTGAATTTGTCATCAAAAAAAGGAAATAATATATATGGGAAGATCCCAAGAAACCTTCGGAAAAAAAGAAAGAGAAAAGAACAAAGCGAACAAGCGTAAAGAGAAAGAGGAAAAAAACCGCGAGAGAAAAAGCAACGCCGGTAAGACCAAAAGTCTCGAGGACATGATGGCTTATATCGACGAGTTTGGTAACATTACCGATACACCGCCCGACCCCAGCAAGCGAACCGAAATTAATCTTGAGGACATACAATTGGGTGCCGCCAAGCAGGAACCCATAAACCCTGCTGACCTGATAAGGACCGGTATGGTTAAGTTTTTCAACAACGAAAAAGGCTATGGCTTCATCAACGACCTTGCCAACGGCAACAGTGTGTTTGTACACATCAATCAATTACAAGAGCCGATAAAAGAACGCGACAAAGTAACGTTTGAGATAGAGAAAGGTCCCAAAGGCCCTACTGCCGTAAACGTGAAAAAAGTATAATCGGAATTTTCCGAAAAGTTTCAAAGGGTGCTTATCGGCACCCTTTTCTCGTTGTAGCCGGTTGTTAAAACTATCATAATGTGCTTTACAACATGTGATTTTGCGTTGGCAAAACCTACCAATAGCAAAATACCGTTTTATGAATTTTCACTTTCGCAAAAAAACACAGACCAAAAATTCGCCTCATACCAAAAAGCATTCGGCCGCAAGAGAATGGTTGAATGCCGCAATGTTTGCTTTGATTTTTGCCACATTCTTCAGGCTGTTGTGCTTTGAGGCTTATGCCATACCTTCCGGCTCAATGGAAGGTTCGTTACTAATAAACGACCACCTTTGGGTTGATAAGATGGCATACGGACCTCGCCTGCCCATGACGCCCTTGGCCATGCCACTGGTACATAATGCCATACCGCTCACAGGTAGCAAATCTTATACCGATGCGGTGCAGTGGAAGTATAGGCGACTGCCCGGCTACACCACCATAAAACGTAACGATATAGTGGTATTTAACGGGCCGGAAGGCGACACAGCTTTAGCGGAAGCGCCGGACATGAATTACTACCAAGCCTGTCGCGCCTATGGCAAAGAAAATGTGCTTGGCCGGTTCACGGTGGTAACCCACCCTACCGATAAAAAAGAAAACCTGGTAAAGCGCTGCGTGGCGGTACCCGGAGATGTGTTTCAAATAAGGAATGCCCAAGTATATGTAAACGGTAAACCGCAAGAAGCACATAGCAAGCGGAAACACAACTACCTGGTGAAAACCACCGGCTATGCTCCCGGCACCGAGGAAAACTTGGAAATGATACAACCTCTTGCCAACAATATTTACGCTTATAACCTTACGGAGCCGGAAGCGGAACTGCTGCGCGGCACCACCAATGTTACAGACGTAAAACTTTACCTGAAAGAGCCGGCAGGCATGGCACCGAATAACGCCGCCGATGCGGTTTTTCCGCAAGACGGGCTCCATAATTGGAACAGGGACAACTATGGCCCTATCACGATACCCGCAGCAGGCAGCGTGGTAAAGCTGTCTGTCGATAACATAGCGCTATACCGCCGTATCATTACCTCATACGAAGGCAACAGATTGGAAGAAAAAAACGGCAAATTCTATATTAACGGTAAGCAAACCGATACTTATACCTTCAAGATGAACTATTATTGGATGATGGGCGACAACCGCCATTTTTCACTGGATTCTCGTTATTGGGGTTTTGTACCCGAAGACCACATAGTAGGCAAAGCTTCTTTTGTATGGTGGGCTTACGGCGATAACATCTTTGATATAAGATGGAGCAGACTGCTGCGCGGGGTGCAGGCTTTGAGTAAATAACAGCCTTAGGACATAGAATTATAAAATAAGCAGGCCTGTGTGGTGCCTGCTTATTTTATATAAAACAAAACCGCTTCCTCGATAGGAAGCGGCGTCTTTGACCTAAAAAACCCCAAACGTATGGTCATATCACACTACAATACATAGTATGTATCTTTATCTTGCTGCACGGGTACCTCTTCACGAATACTGTAATCATTGAGCATCTGCTTTAAATCACGCTCTATATTTTTCGAAATAGTGGTCATCGGCGTATCCGTAGGCTTGTTTTCAAACGGATCTTGCAGATGAATCGCCATTTTTTCAATCAGCATAAAAGTTGCGGCAATCGCTATCACCACGGGTACTTCCATAAAGCCGAAATACTCGATAAGACTAAACGGCAGCATCATGATAAACAGGTTGAGCGCGAAATGTATATACAAGCTGTATGTAGACGGGAATACGGTATTCTTTATACGCTCGCATTTACCCATTGAGTCGCAAAGACGGGTGAGCGTACCGTCCATTTCCACCTGCTGATAACGATTAATCCAACCCATTTGCAAGGCATACTTCAAATCACGGGCATGCAGTTCCAACAGAGCCGTAGGCACGTTTGAATAGCGAGAGGCGGCTTTCATGTCGCCGGCATCCAAATATGCACCGAGATTTACCAGCGGGTCTTCGTTGCGCAAAGAACGTCCGAGTGCGTAAGTCCAAGCCATTTGGCGGCGGATGTAACGCTCTTTAAAGCGCGCCACTTCGGGACTATACTCATCCTGCAAAAAGCTTAACACCTGGCGGCCCAGTGTACGGGAATCGTTTACTATTGCACCCCATACTATACGCGCCTCCCACCAGCGGTCGTAAGCCTGGTTCGACCTAAAGCCCAGCAACAGTGATATTACAGTACCCAATATCATGGGCACACTCACCGGTATGGATATACGGGTAACATGAAAGTTGTTATACAACGCGGCTATAACCACGGAATAGACCGTCACCACTATCAGTCCAATCTGTATCTTTCCTAATATATATTTTATAGGGATGTTATTTCTCAGCAGCATATCTCTTATCTTTTGTCTCGGGCACATTCAACTCGTTACCTATAAACATATTAATGGCTCCCATATCAAAACTCTTTTTCGCACCTGCGGCCGGTACCCAATCTATTTGCGTGCCGCTAGCTTGCAATAAAGGCACTATTTCTACACTGCGATTTGACGAAAGTTTCAACTTTATATCGGGAGATACCAATATCACATCGGCGCGCTCACCTTCCAAAAAATTGCGCAAATATGCGGGCGTATCGCCAAAGCCGAATTTTACCCTTATGGTGCGAATACGCGAGCCATAGCGATTCTGCAATATTTGCATGGCTTCGTTAAAATCGTCTGTAATAAGCTCCAAATGCTTGTTGCGCCGAGAGCGATACAGCAAGTCCGAAATATCTCCGGACATCGCCATCAAGTGAAACAAAGTGATGTTCAGCACACCTTCATACTTTGCCACCGCGGCATGCACTGCATTCAGCGAGTTTATTGAAAAGTCTGTCGGAATCAACACATGTTTCATAAGCAATAGCTTTGGAAACAAAGATGCATCCACGGTGTTAGTACCGGGTAAAAGCCACAAAAGAATGTATAAAGAATTACGTAAGAATACGGTAAGAAAAGTAAAAACGGGGTAAGAATGTTATAAAGACAGCGGGAGGGTCACCTTTATTTTGGTACCCACGTTTTCTTCGGAAGTTACATCCAGTTCTCCGCTATGCATACGCACGATATTACGGGTTAGCGGCAAACCTATCCCGTACCCGTTGAACTTGACGGTATTGGACGCCCTGAAAAACGGTTCATATATATACGCTATTTCTTCTTTGGGAATGCCGATACCGCTGTCCTCCACCACCACTATCACCTTTTCGTTGGAGGCGGCAATGGTTACCGGCACCGGTTGGTTAGAAGAATATTTACAGGCGTTAATCATAACATTTGCAAAAGCCAGCTCCAACAATTGCCTGTCACCCGCTATAATGAGTTTACTTTGGTCTTCGGGCATAAGGCTAAGATTCAAGTATATCTTGTTTTCGGGGATAATATTGTCCACCGTTTCTTTAGCCGCGTATATAATTTCATCTATGCGCAATGGTAAAAACTCATGCTGCTTATCGCTATAACCCGTTTGGGCAAGGTGTAAAAGACTTTTGGTGATATTGCGCAAACGTTCCGCTTCGGTCAGTATTACCGACAGAGAGTTAATATAAACATCCACCGTGCGCGGCTTACTCAAAGTATATTCGGATTCGCCAATAATACTGGTGAGTGGTGTATTGAGCTCATGCGAGGCATTGCTGATAAAATTTTTCTGGGTTTCAAAGGTAGCCTCAAGACGGTCGAGCATGTTGTTGAATGTGGCAGACAGCTCTGAAATTTCGTCTTTACCCTTCCCTGTAGCCAAACGCAGATGTAAGCGCCCTGCACTTATCTCCTGCATTTTTTGTGTAATGGCCCGCAGCGGGCGAAGAATATAATTGGAAAAACTGACACCTGCCACCAGTGAAATAATAATGGTGGAAACAAAACTGATGATGATGATGCGTTGCAGGTTGCCCAAGTAGGCTTCGATAAATTCGTTTTTTGCGGACAACACCACAATGTGTCGTATATCGGCATCGGTATACAGGTAGGCGAGATAAAATATATTCTTGTTGCGATAACGAGATTTGCCGCGTAATAATGCTTCTTGAAAAAAAGCCTTATCTGCCTTTATGCCGGATGCGGCCACCGCAGCATCCAAACTATCCACAGGGAAGAAGTACTCCTTTTCCGCAGGTAACTTTTCCAAGTGTAATTTTCGAATTTCCTCATAAGCATAGCTACCCATTGCCGAGCGTTCAAACTCGGCCTTGGCCGCCACTATCGCGCGTATCTCCAGGCGTTTGTAAAAATCTTCGAAGGTGTTTTGGTTGGCCAGGTAATATTCCATCATACTCACCACCAGCACTATGGCCACAGTAAGCGATGTAAATATCAATATTATCCGGTGCTGTACCTTCATTGCTCCTCTTTAAGAATATAGCCCATACCTATCATGGTATGCAACAGTTTCACATCGTAATCTTTATCTATTTTCTTACGCAGGTAGTTCATATATACATCCACCACCTTGGTGTTCATGTTAAAGTCTATACCCCACACGTTCTCCAGTATATCCATGCGCGATAATAGCTTCTTTTTATTGAGCATCATGTACTTTAGCAACCGGAACTCCGTTGCCGTCAATTCTATTTTTTGTCCGCCTCTCGAGGCAGTTTTATCGTTAAGGTTAAGCACAAGGTCGGCAAATTGCAATCTGTCGGCAGTATTTCCGTTACCCACGTTATCGGCACTGTTTTGCGCGCGTCGTATCATGCTACGCACTCTCGCCAGTAGTTCCGCCAGTTTATATGGCTTAACCAAGTAATCATCGGCACCGTTATCCAACCCTGCCACTATGTTTTGCGTGGTGCCTAATGCGGTGAGCATAAGTATGGGCGCAGTATTGCCCGCCGCGCGAATTTTCTTGCATACTTCCAGCCCGTTGATACCGGGCAGCATGATGTCAAGAATTATCAGGTCAAAATCGTTCTGCAAAGCCATATCAAGCCCCATATTGCCATCAGGGGCAAGGCTTACCTCATACCCTTCTTCAGACAAGCTGCGTATGATAAGAGAGGCCACCTGGCTCTCGTCTTCTACAAGCAATACGTTGTTCATCGCTGTCGAAAATATGCAAAAACCGGTAAAGCGGGCGCAATACCGGTATCAATGCCATAAATAAGCCGCCGCTAAAGGCGGAACAGCAATGCCAATATCAGGCGGTCTTCCGCGGTTACTAGGTCGGGCCTCCATTCGGGCGGCAATGGAGTGGTGGTATACCCGGTAGGCGATGTTACCCCTCCCCTGCCCGCAAAATAAGGTACGCTCGATTCACGGTGAACGTATTCCATCCGCACGGTCAAACTTTGATTCGGCATCCAATCGAAATTGGTGGAACAGTCCCACCCGTTAAACTTATCTCCGGGATTGGCGGAAAACGGATGTGTGCCTGCGGTTTTTGTCGGGTCTTGGGGGTCGGGTAAAGGACCGGCATCGCCTGTGGGATAAAGCACCAGGTAGCGCCCCGGGTTGCTCATTAACCCGCCACCTATAGTCCAGGCAAATTTATTTCGTGCAAACCATGTGCGGTGATACACCATCAGGCTAAGAAAATGTTGTGCAGGCGTGGTTGCCGTGCCGTTAAACGCTTTAACACCGGCTCCCGTTTCAAACCCTATATCTCCGGTGATGGAAAAAGCTGCCTGACTGATGCCTCTAAGCTTTGGAGATTTATAATACCGCATCAACAGGCTGTTGTCGGAATGGAAGCGCTTGCGACCGGGAAGCATGGCCGCATCGGTACCGTAATAATCGTTGGTAAGGAGCTTTATGTTCTCGTTGGGGCACCAAGTGATATTCGCGCCTAAACCCGGCATGGTGTTGAACTTGCCGTAGCTTTGCCAGCCGTTAATAATCCAAGGCTCTATCTTGAGGTTTGCCGCAGGGAAGATTTGTATGCGTACACCGTTAAAAAACCACGGGGTGTTATCCGAAGTAAAAGAAGCCTGGTACTCCCAATTTTCCGCCTGGTAATAAGAGTTAAGCCCGATGTAGGACATAAACATGCCGGCATCTAGGTTTATACCATGCCACACATCAAAATGATAACCGGCATAAGCCTCGCTCAGGTACCGATACATACCCGCCAGTTCATATTGCCCCCTGTAAGGACTGTAATCGTTTCGCGGCACTACGGATGACCGCGTACCAAACTGCGTCATGATTTTAGCATGGGCATTTTCATAATTAAACTCACCGCCTATGCCTGCAAAAGATACCTGCAACTCATTATTACGTGCCAATGCGGTGGAACCTACCACCGTATTGTCTATCGGGTTGTGGAAGGAATATGTATAGTTGGCATCCAACAGCACACTTCCCGTGAAATACTTGCTTTGTAAAACGGCATTTGTTCGCCGGTCGCTACCGTTTTGCCAAGTCATATCCATGCCTTCAAAAGGCTGTTTTTTCTCTTGTGCAACGGCTGACAATGTGCCTGCCAGCAACACAATCATCATTCTTATTTTCATTGTAAACAATTTTTTATGGTTCTTACGGGTTTCAATGTTTCTGCGGGTTGGTATACCAAAGGTGTTTGCTCCACCACCACATCGCTTTTATCCAAACCAAAAGCTTTTTCGTCGCTCAGGCTCCAACTTTTCAGCAGGAAGTAAGAGTTAAGCAGTATGCCGTCACGCAGGGTAAATTCATTCTCCACGGAAAGGAACTTTTCTATCACCACGAATTTAAAGTCGGGCTCGGGGTTGTACTTGGTAGAACCGTCGGGGCGAATATGAAGGTTCAGTTCCTTATTGGCCACCAGTTCCTTTACTATATGTTTAAAATACAATTCGGTGCGCGGCTGAATACGGAACCCGAGGTTGATGTTTACCTTAATCACCTTATCGTCGTACAGTTCCGAAACATCGTAGCTCATCGTATAGGGTTCTTCGGTACGGTGTATGTGCAAAAACCAATACACATCCGCACGTTTGGGCTTCTTGGCAAATACCGACTTTATTATTTTCTCCTCAATCTGCACACGGCTGTTGGCCTTGGTCAGGTAAATGAGATGGGTGGAAAACTTTGGTATGGCATCATCTGCACTTAACTCTACTAATTGCGGTACGTACTTGCCCACATCCACAAATCGTATAAAACGATTATTGATTTTACGGGCATAATACCACACATACATAATCATGAAGATGAACAACTCGAAGAAGAGAAACATCCAACGCTCCTTTATCTTGGCCGTATTGGCAATAAAAAAGGACACCTCGATAAAAGAGAACAATAAAACGATGCCCAACACGGCCCATTTGTTCCACCGCTTTTTATACCGCAGGTAAAAGCTCAGCAGGTATGTGGTCATCATCATGGCTATGGTGATGGAGAAGCCGTAAGCCGCCTCCATATGCGCGGAGTTGCGGAAGTATAAAATCATAAGCACACATCCTACCCACAAAATGATATTAACCACGGGTATGTATATCTGTCCTTTGATGTCGGTAGGTTGTCGCACCTTTACACGTGGCCAAAAGTTGAGGTTAATCGCTTCGCTGATTAAGGTGAAGGAACCGCTAATCAATGCTTGTGAGGCTATAATTGTAGCCATGGTGGCTATGGCAATACCCGGCAGGAGGAACCAGTGCGGCATCATTTCAAAAAAGGGGCTGGCACCGTTCAGACGCGGCATATCGCTGTGCATCATCCAAGCGGCCTGGCCCAAATAGTTTATTACCAAACTGATTTTTACAAATATCCATGTTATGCGTATGTTCTTAATACCGCAATGTCCCAAATCGGAATACAAGGCTTCCGCACCCGTGGTACAGAGAAACACGGAACCCAATAACCAGAAACCTTGCGGGTAGCGTGCTATCAGTTCATAGCCATAACGCGGATTGAGCGCCTTAAGCACATCGGGGTATTTAATGATATGCATTGCGCCCACCACAAGCAGCATCGTGAACCATACCGTCATAACCGGGCCGAATGTTTTACCGATGAACTGCGTACCGAACCGCTGGAAAAAGAACAGGGCGGATAAGATGGCAATAACAATACCTACGGTAAGGTTGTTACCCGGTACTATTACGTTTTCCAGTCCCTTAACGGTACTCAAGCCTTCTATGGCAGATGCCACGGATATAGGTGGTGTAATGATACCGTCGGCCAGCAAAGTGGTAGCGCCCAAAATGGTAGGTATTACCAAGCGTTTGCCATAGCGCTTAATGAGTGCGTAAAGCGAAAACACGCCACCCTCGCCGTTGTTATCGGCCTGCAGGGTAAGCCATATATACTTTACCGTGGTTTGGAACACCAATGTCCAAAATATACAGGATACCCCGCCGTATACCAGCACTTCGTCTATGGCGCGCTCGCCTACAACGGCTCTTAACGCATACAGCGGACTGGTGCCGATATCTCCGTAAATAATACCCAATGCCACGAGCAACGATGCAATAGTTACCCGGTTCAAATGTTGTGCATTTGATTTCATATCCGATTGTTATATGTGGTTCCGATTATTGTTTGCCTGCCAGGCGGTAACCCACGCCCGACTCCGTGAGAATGTGCTCCGGACGGTTGGGATCGTTTTCCAGTTTTTTACGCAGTTGTGCTATAAATACACGCAAGTATTGCGATTGGCCTATGTAGCCGGGTCCCCATACCTCGCGTAACAGGTATTGATGCGTAAGCACTTTACCCTCGTTACGCGCAAAGAGCGCCAATAAGGTATATTCGGTTGCGGTGAGTTTTAGCACCTCTCCTTGTTTACGCACTATTCTTTGTGCCAGGTCTATTGTTATATCGCCCAAATCTACCACCGGGTCCGAGTCTTCGACGGTAGCATGTCTTAAGGCAGAGCGTATGCGTGCCAGTAGTTCCCCGGTACGAAAAGGCTTTACCAGATAATCGTTGGCACCGTTATCCAATGCCGTTACTATGTCCTCTTCACTGCTTTGCACCGAGAGTATGATAACGGGATTGGTATACCATTCCCTCAATTGCTTCAATACCGTATGTCCGTCGGTATCAGGCAAACCCAAATCCAACACGATGGCATCGGGCGGATGATTGGCAGCCATTACCACGCCTTCTTTGGCCGTGGCTGCCTGTAGCACCTCATAGCCGTTGCTTTCCAATGTTATCTCCAGCAACTTGCGTATCTGGGCTTCATCATCTATAACCAGTATCGCCGCCTTATTCATGTTTCAGGTTTTTGATGTAAGATGTTTCTACCGGTATGGTTACCGTGAAACGTGCACCGCCTTCGGGCCTGTTTTCCAATACCACGCTACCACCCAAAGCTTCGGTAAAACCCTTTACAATGGACAGCCCCAAGCCGGTACCGCCTGTCTTGCTTTGGCGCAAGCGGTGAAATTTATTGAACACATGTGCTATCTCCTCCGCAGGAAAACCCGAGCCGTTGTCCTCTACAACCAGTTCCAACACATCGGCATGGCAGGCTGCCGATATATCTATACGGGCATCTGCGGGTGTGTAAATAGTTGCGTTCGAAACAATGTTATACAACACTTGCTCCAACACGCCCTTATCGGTTTTCACCAGTGGTATGTCGGGATTTATGTTGATGCTTATGTGTTGGGTTATTTTATTCTCTTCCACCTGCCGTACGATATCATATACCAACTCGTTCACATCGCACCAGTCCTTTTTAGGACGAATAAAGCCCGATTCAAGGCGAGACATGTTGAGTAGGTTTTCCACTTGGCGGTTCAGCCGGAAGGAAGCTTTGGCTATCTCGCTTACCAATTCGTTTTTGTTTTGCGCGGTGAGGCCCGATGTATCCCCGCGCAGGTTGTCCGTAGCGCCAATAATGGTGGCTATGGGTGTGCGCAACTCGTGAGATAAGGAGTTGAGCAGCGTATTATACAGCTTCACCGTGTGCTCTTTCTCCTCCCGCAGTATGGCGGTCTTTTCCATACGCCTGATTTTATAGGTGAGCACCGCGTTTACCATCGCTATCACAAAATACATCAGGAGCAGCACGGTATCTTCCGTAGCCTCCACATGAAAAGTAAAATAAGGCGGTATGAAAAAGAAATCCCAAATCAATGCGGAAAGCAACGCTGCCAGCAACACGGGCTTTATATCAAATACCATAGCCACCAGCGACACCGTAATGAGCAGCACATAAGCCACTACCCGGTAACCCATAAAGCCCGCAAAGGCATAACACAACAGCGCCATCAATACCACTGCCGATACCGAAAGCAGGTATTGAATTTTAACCGAAGGCCGTTTTATACCGAATAGTGCCATGCCCTATAATTATAACACAAAGGTAGAACGAAGGATATAAGTAGGATGTAAAAGAAATATTGCGGGATGTAAAGATTTTATAAAGAGAACCGCCAAAACCATGATAAAATAACTTATATTCAAGTACAAAGAAATCCCTTTCACGCTATCATGAAAACTATCCTCTTAGCCACGCTGTTGCTATTCTCACTTAATAGCTCGGCTTATCGCTCCATCTTCGGTAAACAATCCACGGAATGGATTATTCACTATGAAGCAATATTTACCAGTGGATTTTGTTTCGACACTTTTTATGTAGAGAAAGACACAATAATAAATGGGCTTTCATACAAAAAAATAATTGAAAGAGTTCCCACCAGGTGCTTCGGAGGTTCCAATTATTATAACGGCGCTATGCGCGAGGATACGGTAGCCGGTAAGGTATGGTACAGGAGTTTAAACTATAACCCTATGTACCCCGATGATACCCTTGACGTATTGGCATTTGATTTTTCACTGCAAAAAGGGGATACTTTTGAAACGGTATACACTGTTACGCCCGTACCCGATTCTTTAAAAATTGTAGATACCGTATATTATAAGAACGGACTTAAACATATACAATTCAAAAAAAGAACATCTCCGTTTCCTATATATCAAGAACCGCTTACATTGATTGAAGGCATCACCGGCACTTATTCGCCTATTTGGAAAGATAGGCGTTCCGGGATAGGTGCCTTTTATCTTTTATGTGCCTATCAAGATGGAATACAAATGCCGTATAGTAATATTTGGTTTAACGGTGCTTGTGATAATCACGGCATTTCAGTGGAACATATCACCAAACAAGCGGTAGGCGTGGCACCTATACCTGCGGCGGACTTTGTGCAAATAAATACGGGTGAGGAATTTAAGATTGAAAAGGTTACCCTGTATGACATGACCGGCAAGGCGCGGCCTGTGACTGTTGACGATGACAAAAAACTAAACGTGCGCAACCTGCCCAACGGTATATATACCCTGCAACTCATTTCGACAACAGGTGAATACTCATGGCTCAAAATTATGGTACAACATTAATATCACACACCATGAAAACTACCCTATTAGCCGCTCTTTTGCTACTCTCACTTAACTGTCAAGCATATCGTTCCATCTTCGGGCAACAATCCACGGAATGGTATATCTGGTATTCGACATGTTTTTTCACTCAAGGCAAGGATACTTTCTACGTGGAAAAAGACACGTTGGTAAACGGCTTAAATTATAAAAAGATCAGTTCTTACAAATTCTATCATGTACGAGCATTAATGCGAGAGGACACGATTGCAGGTAAAGTGTGGTATAAGTCAATATCCGGGCCAAGTGATACCAATGAACTGTTGGCTTTCGACTTTTCCCTTAAGCAAGGAGATATTTTTAACATGAAGGGCAATTTATATCCCGATGCGGCGGACAGTTTGAAAACTGTGGATACTATATTTTATATCAACGGGCTTAAGCATATTCAATTCAAAGCCTCAAAATACAGGCCCGACACTCCTTATTACATGATAGAAGGGCTGGGTGGTACATACAGTGTGTTTTGGAAAGAAAGCGACTTTTGCTACACATACGGACCGGTATGCGCAATAAAAGACGGCGAACGTATTTACGGTAGTTGCGAGACGGTAAGCATTAACCCACTACAAAAAAACAATGCTGCCTTAATGTTCTATCCTCAGCCTGCCGACAACACGCTACACCTGATGGTATCGGAGCAAATCACAAAAATTGACTTTTACGACTTAACGGGCAAGCGCCTGCTATCTTACCAAGAGCCGAAAGCGATTATAGACGTAAGCGGGCTGCCGGAAGGTATTTACATAGCGTTGATACGCACCGCCACAGGAGACACATACCGGCAACGTATTTCGATTCAACGCTGATTTCTTGGCATATAAAACAATTAAGGCCAACCTTGCGGTTGGCCTTAATATATTGTCAAGCTGCAATGATTATGCGCTTACTTTGTTTCCTTTTGATTTGGCTACAACTTCTTCTTCGATGTTGCGCGGTGCGGGTGAGTAGTGGCTGAACTCCATTACGGATGTGGCACGACCCGAAGACAGTGAACGCAGTTGCGTTACATATCCGAACATTTCGCTCAGGGGTACTTTTGCCTTAATCACCTGCAGGTTGTTACGGCTGTCCATACCTTCCAGCATGGCACGACGACGGTTAAGGTCACCGGTCACATCACCCATGTATTGGTCGGGGGTAACTACTTCCACTTTCATGATAGGCTCCAGTATGATGGGCTTAGCCTTACGGCCGGCCTCACGGTAACCCGATTTGGCGCAAAGCTCAAATGACATAGAGTCGGAATCCACCGCGTGGAAAGAGCCGTCGAAGATGCGGATACGGAGGTTATCCAAGGGGAAACCGGCCAGTACACCGTTGGTCATTGCGGCTTCGAAACCTTTTTGGATAGCGGGGATAAACTCACGGGGGATAGAACCACCGAAGATATCGTTTACGAATTGGTAGTTGCCTTTACCTTCTTTCAGGAACTCTTCGTCGGCAGGGCCGATTTCGAATTGGATATCGGCAAACTTACCACGACCACCCGTTTGTTTCTTATACACTTCACGGTGCTCAACTTTAACGGTGAACGCCTCTTTGTAAGCAACCTGGGGAGCACCTTGGTTGATTTCCACCTTAAACTCGCGACGCATACGGTCAACGATGATTTCGAGGTGAAGCTCACCCATACCGCTAAGGATGGTTTGTCCGGTATCCTCATCTGTTTTTACGCGCAGCGTGGGATCTTCTTCCACCAGTTTGGCGATAGCCATACCCATTTTATCAACGTCGGCCTGAGTTTTGGGCTCAACCGCGATAGAGATAACGGGCTCGGGGATAAACATGTTTTCCAGAACGATGGGATGTTTCTCATCGCAAAGGGTATCACCTGTTTTGATATCTTTAAAACCAACTGCCGCACCGATATCACCTGCTTCGATGAAATCAATGGGGTTTTGTTTGTTGGCGTGCATCTGCATGATACGGCTGATACGCTCGTTTTTACCGGAACGTACGTTGAGCACGTAAGAACCCGCATCGAGGTGACCGCTGTAACAACGGAAGAATGCCAGGCGACCTACGAAAGGATCGGTCATGATTTTGAAAGCCAAAGCCGCGAAAGGCTCTTTCGCATCGGGCTTACGCATCAGTTCTTCACCGTTATCTGGGTTGGTACCTTTGATAGCCTCGATGTCTACGGGGCTGGGCAGGTAGCGGATAACCGCATCCAACGCTGTTTGTACACCTTTGTTTTTGTAAGCCGAACCGCAAAGCATGGGGATAATGCTCAGGTCGATGGTGGCTTTACGGATAGCTTCGTGTATTTCTTCTTCGGAAATGCTGTTGGGGTCTTCGAAGAATTTCTCCATCAGCATATCGTCGTACTCGGCTACCGCTTCAACCAATTGGGCGCGCCAGTGATTGGCTTCTTCCACCATGTCGGCGGGGATTTCACCTTCGGTATAAGTCATACCTTGAGTGGCATCGTCCCAAATAACGGATTTCATACGGATAAGGTCAACCACGCCTTTGAAGCTGTCTTCCGCACCGATGGGCAGTTGCAGGGGAACGGATTTCGCACCCAGCATATCGCGTACCTGCTGAACCACCATCAGGAAGTCGGCACCGATACGGTCCATTTTATTAACGAAACCGATACGGGGAACCTTGTAACGGTTGGCTTGGCGCCATACGGTCTCGGATTGGGGCTCAACGCCGTCAACCGCAGAGAACAGGGCAACCAGACCATCCAGTACGCGCATGGAACGCTCTACCTCAACGGTAAAGTCCACGTGGCCCGGAGTATCGATGATGTTGAATTTATATTTTTTGGAATCGGGCGTAGCCTTACCTTGTACCGTGGGGAAGTTCCAGAAGCAGGTTGTGGCCGCAGAGGTGATGGTGATACCACGCTCTTGCTCTTGCGCCATCCAGTCCATGGTAGCGGCACCTTCGTGCACCTCACCGATCCTGTGGTTTACACCGGTGTAATAAAGGATACGTTCCGTCGTTGTGGTTTTACCGGCATCGATGTGCGCCGCAATACCGAAATTTCGCTGTAAGCGTAAGTCAGCCATTGTTTACAATTATTTAGTATTAATCAGATACGTTTTAAAAATGATTGCAAAGGTAATGAAATAATATGAAAAAATGATTTTCATAAAGGTAGTTTTCCGGCACCTGTTTATGCCTTTGGTTAAAACTCCGCTTTAAGAAAACGTTATACATATCGTTTACGGATTTAACAGTTTTATAATATCGGCAGGTAATAAATTTGTTGTGCATACATCAAAAACCAAAGACAAGACATGAAATCCAAATTATTACCGGTTATTGCCACAGCAGCCATTACCTCTGCTGCAACCATGTATTTGGGTGCCAAATTCAATAACAGCGTACCCTATTTTGCAGAAGCCCCCTCAAGGCAAATGCCCGTAAATTACGTATCCAATAACCTACCCGCAGGAGCACCTGCCGATTTTGTAATGGCGGCGGAAGCGTCTACAAAGGCAGTGGTGCATATTAAAACCAAAATCAACGCCCGAAAAGTTACCGCATACGACCCCAACGACTTTTTCAGCCAGTTCTTCGGACCGCAACAATACATGATACCGCCCCAAATGGGCTCCGGTTCAGGGGTGGTTATCTCCCCCGACGGTTACATCGTAACCAACAATCACGTGGTGGCAGGCGCCGATGAAGTGACCGTTACGTTTGACGACAGGCGCACCATGGATGCAAAAGTATTAGCAACCGATGCCTCTACGGATATTGCGGTACTTAAAGTAAAAGAAACCGGTCTGCCCTATATGGAATTTGGCAATTCGGATGATGTGAAGATAGGCGAATGGGTGTTGGCCGCCGGCTATCCCCTATCCCTCGACGCCACAGTAACGGCAGGCATAGTAAGCGCAAAGAGCCGCGCCATAGGCATCAACAGGCGTCAGTCGCAAACCGCCATCGAATCGTTTATACAAACCGATGCTGCGGTAAACCCCGGTAACAGCGGGGGCGCATTGGTGAATACGGCCGGACAGTTAATCGGTATTAACTCGGCCATAGCCTCTCCCACAGGTTCTTACGCGGGCTACTCCTATGCCATACCCGGCAACCTGGTGCGCAAGGTGGTGAACGACTTAGTGCAATACGGCTCGCTGCAACGCGCCTACTTGGGCATTACCTACCCCGATATCAGCAGGCTGTCGCCGCAGCAAATCAAAGAAATGGGTATTAATCGCCTTGACGGCATATATGTGGACGGCGTAAAAGCCAAAAGCGGCGCCGATTTGGCAGGTATAAAACCCGGGGACTATATCACCCACATTAATGATATGGCCGTGCATACCGAGCCCGAATTGCAAGAGCAAATAGCACGCTTTAAACCGGGCGACAATCTTAATGTGACTTACCTGCGCAACGGAGCTTCCAGAACGGTAAGCGTACAACTGAAGGGCTTGGACAACAGCACGGAAATAAAACGTGCCGATGCCCCCGGCAACGAATTGGGCGCAAAGTTTCGGACCATTAGTGCGGATGAGGCCAAGAAATATAATGTATCGGGCGGCGTTGAGGTAACCGATTTGGGCAAAGGTCCGCTCGCACAAACCAATATGAAGAAGGGTTTTGTTATTACCAGTATTAACGATAAAGCCGTAAAAAGCACGGGTGATATTAAAAATCTGATTGCTTCCTCAAAGAGCGTACAGATAGGCGGGTTTTATCCCGGTTATAATGGTATGTATTATTATGGCATCAACGGCATGACTGCGGATGATGTTGTAGAATAGTCGGCGTTGACTGTTTACACAAATTCATACAAACGAAAAGGCTCCTTCAATGAAGGAGCCTTTATGCATAATAAGAGTAATGATTAATAACCGGCAAAAGTGAACCAAAGGTTATTGTTGTAAATCAACAGGATCCCTCTGGTGTTATTCAAAAACGTTTGGAAAAACGTGGAAACTCCCGGATAGCTTGCCGCAGCTTGCCTCAAAGCTTTCCCGTTTGCATCTATGTTACCCGAATTGAAATCGGTATAGATATATATCCGTTGGCCGTTTACCGGAGATGCGGGCAAGGTCAATGTTACGTTGTTAGCAGTAACATATACAAATTGGTCTACTGCTGTAAGTGTAGTATTAGAGCTTACGTTAAATGTTGCCAATGCTGCGGAACCTCCACCGCCCGGTGTGGCCCATTGACCGTCTCCGCGCAGGAACGTGGTAGATGAAGCCGTACCCGTTGCACTGATTTTTGCAGTAGTTACCGAACCGTCGGCAATCTTTGCGGTAGTAATTGCATTAGCGGTAATATCTCCCGCTACTATGCTGTTGGTAAGCGCCAACTTGCTGTAAGCTATGGCCGCAGCCGGGCTGACATCGGCATTTACTATCGTTCCGTCAAATATTTTGGCACTCGTAACCGTTCCGTCGGCCACCTTGGATGTGGTGATGGCACTTGCCGTGATATCGCCATTTACGATACTGTTTGTCAATGCCAGTTTACTGTAGGCTATGGCGGCAGAAGCGTTGATGTCCGTATTTGTAATGGAACCATCCGCTATTTCGGTAGAAGCTACCGCACCCGATGCTATAGTAGGATTGGGATATGTACCGCTTAAAGAACCGCCCGCAGCACCTGTGGGCGAACCACCGCCACCACTGCTCGGAGTAGCCCAAGCAACCGCAGTGCCGTTATATGTAAGTACTTGTCCGCTTGTGGCACCGGCGGTATTTATTTTGGAGGTGGTTACCGCCTGGTCTGCGATTTTGGCTATCGTAACCGCACCGTCAGGTATCTTGGCGGAAGTAACCGCACCGTCGGCCAGTTTATCCGTAGCCACGGCATTATCTGCAAGTTTTACCGTGGTTATTGACCCGTCTGCAACACTACCGCCTGCAGGTGTGGCCCAAGAACCATCGCCGCGTAGGAATGTCGTAGCAGAAGCCGTGCCCGTAGCACTGATTTTACCTACCGTTACCGAATTGTTGGTGAGGTCGCTCGTTACGATGCTGTTGTTAAGATTCAGTTTACTGTAGGCTATCGCCGCTGCGGGGCTTACATCCGTATTAACTATCGTGCCGTCAAATATTTTGGCAGAGGTTACCGTTCCGTCGGCCACTTTGGACGTGGTGATGGCGCTTGCAGTGATATCACCGTTTACGATACTGTTGGTTAATGCCAGTTTGCTGTACGCAATGGCTGCTGCCGCATTGATGTCCGTATTGGTTATGGAACCATCCGCTATTTCGGTAGAACCAACTGCGCCCGATGCAATCGTGGGATTGGGATAAGTACCGCTTAAGGAACCTCCCGCAGCACCGGTGGGCGCACCACCACCCGCAGGAGCAGCCCATTTCACAGTTGTTCCGTCGTATGTAATTACATTCCCGCTGCCTGCACCTGTTGGGTCCATATCAGTGGGTTTCACACTACTGCCAAGAGCGAGTTTAGAATAATCTATTGATGCGAATGCACTGATATCGGCTGTAGTAATCGTACCGTCCGTTATTTTAGCCCCTGTAACCGCATTGTTATTAATTTTTGCCGTGGTTATCGCATTGTTGGCTACCGTGGGGTTAGGATATGTACCTGTAAGGTCGCCCCCGGCACTGCCGCTTGGAGGCAATGATGTGGGCGCGCCCGTAAGTTTGCTATACGATATACCGTTGGCTACTTTGGCATCGGTTACCGCTCCATCCGCCAACTTGGTTGTTGAGATACTGCCGTCGGCAACACCCGCGGAATTTGTCCATACCACGCCCGTACCGTTATAGGTAAGTATTTGGCCGTTTGTGGCACCTGTGGCATCCAACTTCGAGGTAGTTACGGCACCATCCGCAAGCTTAGCGGTAGTTACCGTACCATCGGCTACTTTTGAAGTCGTTACAGCGTTTGCCGTAAGATCTGCGTTGGTGATGCTGTTGGCCAAAGCCAATTTGCTATAAGCTATTGCTGCCGATGCGTTGATATCTGCATTGGTTACGCTACCATCAGCAATTTTCGCACTTGTAATGGCGCTGTTTGCTACCGTGGGATTGGGGTATGTACCGGTGAGGTCTCCGCCTGCCGCACCGCTCGGGGGCAATGATGTAGGCGCACCCGTTAGCTTAGTATATGCTATACCGGTAGCCACTTTGGCATCCGTTACCGCTCCGTCTGCAAGTTTTGCAGTGGTTACGTTTGCATCCGTAATCTTAGCGGTAGTTACCGCACCGTCAAACAGCTTGGCGGTGGTTACGGTTCCGTCGGCTACTTTGGATGTGGTTACCGAATTTGCGGTAAGATCTCCGTTAGCTATGCTGTTGGTTAAAGCCAACTTACTATATGCTATTGCGGCAGATGCGTTGATGTCCGCATTGGTTACACTACCGTCCGCGATTTTCGCGCTTGTAACGACATTGTTGGCCACCGTGGGGTTGGGATATGTTCCGGTGAGGTCTCCGCCTGCCGCACCGCTCGGGGGCAATGATGTAGGCGCACCCGAAAGTTTACTATACGCAATGCCGTTGGCCACTTTGGCGTCGGTTATTGCGCCATCCGCTATCTTGGCGGTAGTTACATTGCCATCGGCGATTTTAGGCGTTGTAATGGCACCGTCGGCGATTTTGGCTGTAAGTACGGAACCGTCGGCCAGCTTAATGGTTAGAATGGCACCGTCGGCTATCTTAGTTGCAGAGATGGCATTATCTGCTATTTTAGCATTCGTTACCGCATTGGTTGTAAGGTCTGCCGCTACTATACTGTTTGCCAGGTTCAATTTGCTGTAGTCAATTGCAGCGCCTGTAGCCACATCCGCATTCACTATTGCTCCGTCTTGTATTTTGGCAGAGCTTACCGAACCATCTGCCAGTTTACCGTTGGTTACGTTCGCATCGGCTATTTTTGCCGTGGTTACCGCACCATTATTTATTTTGGTTGTGGTTATCGCGTTGGCGGCCACTACAGGGTTGGGATAGGTGCTGCCGCTCAAATCTCCGCCCGCAGCACCGCTAGGCGGCAACGATGTGGGCGCTCCCGTTAGCTTGGTATATGATATACCGTTGGCCACTTTATCATCCGTAACGGAGGATGTCCCTAATTTTTCATTCGTTACCGCACCGTTCGATAATTTGCTCGTCGTTACATTTTCATCCGATATTGTGGATGTTGTTACCGCATCGTCGGCTATCTTACCCGCAGATACCGCCCATGTCGCCAATTTTGAATTGGTTATTGCGGCATCGGTTATCTTTCCCGTCGTTACCGCATCGTCGGCTATTTTATCTGTCGTTACTGCCGAAGAATTGATTACCGTTGCCTTTTGCGTACCCGATACGTCGCCCGCCAGTGTACCGGAAAAGTTACCGGCCTGTGCCAGTTGGCTCAGTACCTGGAAGTTCGTACCGTCATATATCACCGATACCACTTGGCCGTTGCGGATATCGCCCGATACCAAAGGCTCGTTCAGATTCTTCAACACGGTTTTCGCACCCAGACCGTTCACGTTCAGCGTTACGTTGCCACCGTTGGCCGAACTTGCCGCAAAGCTCACAATCATGCCCGGACGATAGCCGTTGTACAAGGGCAGCGTTACGGCATAGTTGCCACCCGCTCCCGATGCCAACGCATAACTCAGCGAGTTGTTCATGATGCTGCTCGCATGCAAGGCGTCCAGCGAATCCTGAGGCGCTGCCAGGTTCGTCACGCGGCGATCGTTGGCCGTGGCGCCCGACAGTTGTAGTTGCTTATCCACAACCACCTGGCCGTTGGCTGCCAAGGCACCCGCTGCCAGCAAAAAAGAGAGCGATAAAGATTTTTTCATTATTTGGCGTTTATTGTTCAGATATGATGTTTGTTTTGTTCCTAAGTTTTTGTAAAAGTTAACCACGCTGGTCTTCCGGCCCCGGCTGATGACATACGCCCACAGGCAAAGCCCGGGTTGTTTACCGTTAAACGTGTGCGCTAAACTATAAAAATTAATGACAAAATTATAACATTTAACACCTGCCCTACAAACCATCGGATAATTACGGTTGAAACAAACTCCAAGCCACTCAGAACCAAAATAATTTAATAGAATAACAATAATTTCTATTGTGAACTATATAAACAATTCATACTTTTATATAACTATAATTTTTTAAAAACAAATATTTTCACGTATGAATTACAGAACACACACACTTATTGCAATCTTAGCTATCTTTTTCTTCGCTTGTAGCGAAAGGGAAGCAAAGAACGACACGCCAAAAGTTTCCCCGGCTTATGTTATGGAACAGCGAATTTTCTGCCTGAACACACTCTCCAACATCAGCGGTCATTTTAATTACATGACAGCCGACAGCATCAGCAACTTTACAGCCACAGCCATCAACAATGTATTAGCCGATACGGGTATCAGAAACCTGATAGGCAATTGGAAATGCGCATGGGGGCCGGTTGTGCTGTCGAGTTCACCTTCCAACCCCGACAGTGCGGTTGCCAACAACACAATGTATATAGCGCAAAGCCTGGACAGCCCGGGGTTATATGTTGTAGCCATTGCCGGCACCAACCCTGCATCATCTTTCGATTGGGCAAGCGAAGACGCCGATTTCCTGTTGAAAGAATGGCCCTACGCCACGCATGTAAAAGGATTATTCAAGGTAAAACCCAAGGTTACGCGCGGTACGTTAACAGGATTAACCATACTGCAAAACATGGTTGATACCAACCTCAAGCAAACGGCATTCGCATTTCTTAACGGCCAAAGCCAAGCCAACAAAGCGATAACCGTGTGGGTTACCGGCCATAGTTTGGGTGGAGCATTATCTCCCGCATACGCGCTATTCCTGTCAGACTCCATTACCTTCCAAGCATGGAACGGCCCGGTGAACGTATATTGCATGCCGGTGGCAGGCGCCACACCTGGGAACGACAGTTTCTCAAACTACTACTCCACTCGGCTGGGAAACAACACCATACGCGTTTGGAACACACTTGATGTGGTACCGCATGCTTATAACTACACAATGCTGGGACAAATAAGCACATTATACATGGGCGCAAATCCGCCCATCGTTTGCCCCAAGCAGTTAGCCGATACCATTACATATATACAAACCATAACTCGCGCTTATGGTAACTATATGCAACTGTTGCCTTCAAACCAAGGATTTAAATCAAACTACTACACCAATGCCCAAGTTATAAATCAAGGTACGTTGAACACGGATACCTTTACCGTGCAAGCCGTATGTCAACACATACCCGCCTATGCGGATTACTTTGGCATAAGCGCTTTCCAGGCGAGAACACAGGCAGTAATGAATAATAGCCAACCCGCCGCATTTATGAAGATGTCCACACCCTTCTTCAGTTTCGGCCTCACTGCCGCAGGTATTGACTCCGGGGCGGTAAATTGGTAATAAATTTTAAGAGCAGGACGTTTTTGTCCTGCTCTTAAATAAATGTCCTGATTGCTAATCGAGATATTTATCCACCTGACATAACCAAGATTTCATTTTAGGAAAACGCTCGTCATCTTCCGCATCCGGACCGGCTGCCATATCCTGCCATATTAATAGAGGCACACCTAACCCGTTCCCGTTTTCAAATTGGCCGATTAATTTTTCGCTGTAACCCTTGTAACCGTGTTCGTGAAACACGATACGAGGGTCTATACTCAAATGCATACAAGCCGCGTAAGACCAAGCTATTGCAGCCATTTCGCCACCCTGCTGAATATTATCATTACCCAAATCGCCATTCATATCCTTGCGTATGCGTAATGGCATCACCGCCAAATGCCCCGCTTCGTGCAACAAATCGCCGGGATACAACAGTTTATCCATATCCACAAGTAACCCACCGTTTTGTATACGAATGCCGGGAAGAAACGTATCATCGGAGATAGTGTCCTTACATACGTCGATACCTATATCAACTATAAACGCTATTAAAAGCTCAGACACTTCGACTGTAAGTGTTTTCATGACCTGAAAATAAACTAAAAAATAAAAAATAAAAATTATTACAGATTGATTGCGTTTCCAAATTGCGTTTTATACATTTGATAAACAAGTTTAAATAGAAATGAATCGTATGCAAATAGGACTACTATTACCAACTTCTACAATCTTCCCTATAGCTAAAGAATTTGAAAGGGGCATTAAAGCGGGATTGGCAAATCATGATATAACGTTTATCCCCGAGTTTATCGGTCAAGGGAACTTAAAGAATACCGAAAGCGCCATTACAAAACTGATGACCTACGATGAAGCGGATATGATAGTAGGCATACTTTCCGGGCGTGTAACCGAAAGAATAGCATCCGTTATGCAGAATTACAAGAAGCCTTTGATGATAAGTGAGATGGGTGAATATGTGCCCAATCCATCAAACATCAATAGTTATACCTTCATCAATTCTCAGCATTTGTGGCGGCAAGCATGGGCTATAGGCAATATCGGTGTGCGTAAATGGGGTAAGAAAGGCATGTTTGTAGGTAGCGTATACGATGCTGCGTACAGCTTTCCGCACATGTTTCACGAAGGCATGATGGCTGCCGATGCTTCGGCAATGTGGTCGTTCTCGATACCGCCCATGCCGCCTGCCGGTCAGTTATCGGATATGAGTGTCATCTTTCCGTTTTTGGAGAAATATGAACCTGATTTTGTTTTTGCAGCATTCTGCGGCGGAGAAACAACACTGTTTTTAAACGAATTTATCAGGCACGGATGGCATAAGCGTACAAGGCTGGTAGGGCTGCCCTATTTACTTGCTCCGTTTGAACCATTGGCCGATGATATAACCATATATACCACCCTACCCGTACCGGGCAACCCCGAAATAGTTCCAAAAAAATCATTTTATCATTTGGGCGAACGGGCCGGCAAGACCATTGCCGATGCACTGGCGCAGGGCGGAGACTTGCATGCCGCATTGGCCGCCCAAGCCAACATGATGCAAATAGGCAAAGGCAACTTTATAAAAGATAGGGATACGGTGACGCTGATTGAAAATAACATAAAGGCCAACAATGTACTTGCATCGGACAATACGCTCGGGGACGAATTTGAAACTTTTGCGCTTACCGAAGAAAAATTACTCGGCTATCAGCCCGATCTGGTGGCCGGATGGCTTAACCCATATCTCTGTATCTGATGAATGTAGCCATTATTTGCAGCTCCGATTACATGGCTATACCCGCTGCCCGAAAACTTAAGGACATGAATATGTTGTCCGGAATTATCATCCCGGAAAAATTTAAACACAGGATGATGCCAAGCTTTTTGCAAAGCGGATTTGACCTGACAGATATCCACGCCTTACACAGAGATGATATTGAGGACGAAATACCTGACTTGCTACAATGTATGCAAGCCGATTGCGTATTCGTCATCACGTTTCCGTGGAAATTGCCCGAAGCCGTGTTAAATGCCATACCATACGGCTGCATCAATTTTCACCCGGGATTGATTCCGAAATATCGTGGTGCAGATCCTATATATTGGCAAATCCGAAATCGCGAACCCTTTGGCGGTGTTACCGTACACAAAATGACCGACATAGTGGATGAAGGCCCGGTATTGCTGATTAAAGAGACCACAGTAATACCCGGGGAAACATACGGAATACACCACAACCGCTTAGGTGCAGTGGTGGCCGAAACAATACCCGAGATCATAGAAATAGTTAAACTAAAACAAGAACAGCTACCCAGCGAGTATGCACCTGCGAAATATTTCAATAAACCCTCAAAACGCCAGATAACCATCAATTGGGAAGAACAATCATCGGAAGACATAGAGGCGATGATTAACGCGGGGAATCCCAAATACAACGGGGCTTATACCCGTTTGCGCGGTATGGAGCTATCTATTTTGGAAGTATCCTTCACCGAAGTAAACGACATACCCCATGATACCCCGCCGGGAACGATAGTGTACGCGGACCTACTGTACGGGCCCATTGTAGTATGTGCAGACAGAAAATGCGTAAAGATTAACATGGCCTGCATGCCTGAGGGCTACATATCGGGTAGCAAACTGGTAAGTCTGGGCTTTGGCAGCGGCGACCGATTTAATTAATTACAAACAAGTCATTTCTTAACCATTAAAACATAGAAAAACTATGGCTGCATCAACACCATTTTTAGGGCAGGTTCAAGCTTTTGCTTTTGACTTTGCCCCCAAAGATTGGGCTCAGTGCAACGGACAACAAATGCAGGTAAATACTAATACCGCATTGTTTGCACTTTTAGGAATCAGATACGGAGGCGACGGCAAAACCGTATTTAACCTACCGGATTTAAGAGGTCGTGCTCCGAGAGGATACGGACAGGGCCCCAATCTTTCACCTTGCACAATGGGCTTGAAAGCAGGTGCCGAAACAATTACCCTTACCGTAAGTAATCTTCCGGTACATACACATGCCTTCTATACCGCCCCACCTACAGGAACAATGGCTTCCTCGGCTCCCGCAACGTCCCCCGTCCCCACTCCCGCCACACCTTGCCTGGCTGCACTCAACGACACTAACCTCGGAGCGGTAAATAATTTCTATGGCCCCTCCGCACCAAACATCGTGCTCAATACAGGCACCGGAACAACCCCGGCTTTAGGCAACACAGGCGGTGGTATGCCTGTAAATATTATGCAGCCTTTTCAAGTTGTCAATTTCTGCATTTCGCTTAAAGGAATATCCCCTCCCAGACAATAAATAATTTTATCATTTAAAAATCAAAAAATCATGGCAGACAGCTATTACGGCGAAATACAAATATTCGCTTTTGATTATCCTCCCTATGATTGGCAATATTGCAACGGACAACCGGTTAATGTCCAACAAAATCCTGCGTTATTTTCATTAATACAGCTGTATTATGGTGGAAACTATCAAAACAATGTCTTTAACTTACCCGACCTACGCAGCCGGGTAGCCATCGGGCAAGGTAACGGACCTGGACTTACACCCAGGATAATCGGGCAAAACGGAGGATCCGAGTCTACCGCGATGACCATCAACCAAATGCCTTCACATACCCACCAGTTGCAAGGCATGGGTGGCCCTTTACGCGCATCTTCTCAACCGGGTACACAAGCCAATCCCACAACCACGGTCAACACATTGGCAGGTTTTACGGAGGCAGGGCTGCAGGCAACTAACAACGCATACAACAATGGCCCGTTAGACACGTCTTTAAATATGGGCATCTCCGCAATGACCGGTGCGGTGGGAAACACAGGTCAAGGCACAGCTTTTAGCACAATGCAGCCAACATTAGGACTTAATTACTGTATTTGTGTATCCGGATACTATCCACAAAGAAAATAATTGAACGTAGAAAAATTATTAAAAAAATAAAACAATAAACATATGGCAGTAGATCCGTTTTTAGGCCAAATACAGGCCTTTGCTTTTCAATTCGACCCGGTGGGATGGCATTATTGCGACGGTTCGCTTTTATCCGTCGCACAATACACCGCACTCTTTAGCCTGATTAATACCACTTATGGTGGAAATGGCAGCTCAGACTTCGGCATACCGGACCTCCGAGGACGCGTACCGCTGCATATGGGCCAAGGCACCGCGCTTACAGCGAGACCGTTGGGGCAAAAAAGTGGTTTTGAAGCGCATATAATTACATCGGCACAATTACCGACACATACTCATCCCTTCACCAATGCAAGTGGCGGGCATTACATGGTATCGGGCGCAGATGGTGCCGTTTCTGCTCCGGACAGTACAAATAATGTGGTGAGCGCCGCGCATGACCCAAGCCTCAGCTACACCAATTTCGCATATAACAACCTCACCCCGGATGTGTCTGTCAATACAGGCTCTAATTATATCTCCCAAATTCAGGCAGTTGGCGGAAGCCAACCGATAGGGAATATGGAGCCGTTTCTTGTCATCAACTATTGCATTGCCACGGAAGGCATATATCCTACCAGAAATTAGGGCCGGCAAGTTGACTTGACTACCATATAATATAAAAGGCGCCTATAGGCGCCTTTTATATTATAATCTTAAAACCGGATGTTATTAGTCTACTTTGGTAATTACCAAATTTGCACCTGCACCACCATCAAGCACAGCAGCTCCCAAAAGACCATACAGCTGTAACTGGAGAATATCTCCTGCTGCCAAAGTCACAATCGCTTCCGCATGAAAGCGGCTTTGTGATGTGGCAGGACTCGTGTTCAAAGCAGATACAGGTGTACCATTTAAGTTAATACGTGTGGAAACCAACATAGCCGTTGTTAACCTGATATCGTAGGAGATACGATAAGTACCCGAATTTGAAATCGTGAACAATGTATTGCTACCGTTCGCAACAACACCGTTAAGCACCTGGCTGCTGGGCAAGGGTATATCAGTTCCCCCTAACACTACGGCTATCACCGAACCGCTTGTATTTGCGGCGTTAGCATAATATGAAGTACCTCCACCGCCTGCGGGTGTTGCCCAAGAACCATCACCGCGAAGGAATGTGGTGGCCGATGCCGTACCTGTGGCACTGATTTTACCAACCGTTACGGAACTGTTTGTAAGATCACCGGTTACGATGCTGTTGCTGAGGTTCAGCTTACTATAAGCTATAGCTGCTGAAGGACTAACATCCGTATTAACAATGGTTCCGTCAAAGATTTTGGCTGAAGTAACCGTACCGTCGGCCACTTTGGAAGTAGTAATGGCGCTTGCCGTGATATCGCCGTTTACGATACTGTTGGTTAATGCCAGTTTGCTGTAGGCAATGGCCGCCGCGGCATTGATATCCGTATTGGTAATTGTGCCGTCGGCAATTTTTGTAGAAGTTATAGAGCCGTCGGCAACCGTACCGCCCGGAGCCGCTGCCCAAGTAACCGTGGTACCGTTATACGTAAGCACATCTCCGCTTGTTGCTCCTGTAGCATCAACTTTCGCAGTGGTTACAGCACCATCCGCCAGTTTGGCGGCAGTAATAGCACCTGTGGTGATATCACCTGCAACTATGCTGTTGGTTAAAGCCAATTTACTATACGCTATAGCTGCTGAAGGACTAACATCCGTATTTACGATGGTTCCGTCAAAGATTTTAGCAGATGTAACGGTTCCGTCGGCTACTTTGGAAGTGGTGATGGCACTTGCCGTGATGTCGCCGTTTACGATGCTGTTAGTCAACGCCAGTTTGCTATACGCTATGGCCGCCGATGCATTGATGTCGGTATTGGTGATACTGCCATCGGCGATTTGCGTGGAACCTACCGCTCCCGATGCTATCGTGGGGTTGGGATATGTACCGCTTAAAGAACCGCCTGCGGCACCTGTGGGTGAACCGCTCGGTGTGGTCCAAGCTACGTTGGTACCGTTATAAGTCAGCACTTGGCCGCTTGTGGCACCTGTGGCATCTACCTTTGCGGTAGTAACCGCACCATTGGCAAGTTTTGCGGTAGTCACATTGGCATCGGCTATTTTAGCCGTAGTTACCGAATTTGCCGTAAGGTCTCCGTTAGTTATGCTGTTGGTTAAAGCCAATTTGCTATATGCTATAGCAGCAGAAGCATTGATATCCGCATCCACAATCGTGTTGTCGAATATCTTGGCACTCGTTACCGTACCATCAGCCACTTTGGAGGTAGTTACCGAGTTGGCAGTGAGGTCGGAGTTTGTAATACTATTGGTCAGCGCCAATTTGCCGTAAGCAATGGCAGCAGTTGTATTGATGTCGGCATTGGTAATGGTACCATCCAAAATTTTGGCACTTGTTATAGCGCTATTGGCCACGGTGGGGTTGGGATAAGTACCGCTCAGGTCTCCGCCGGCCGCACCGGTTGGCGGCAATGATGCGGGCGCACCTGTGAGTTTGCTGTAAGCTATACCTGTAGCCACTTTGGCATCAGTAACGGCACCATCGGCTATTTTGGCTGTAGTCACATTAGCATCGGCAATTTTTGCCGTGGTTATGTTTGCATCCACAATCTTCGAGGTGCTTACCGAGTTATCGGCCAGCTTTGCGTTGGTCACATTCGCATCGGCTATCTTGGCCGTGGTTACGTTCGCATTTACGATTTTAGAAGTGGATACCGCATCATCGGCCAGCTTTATATTGGTTACGTTGCCATCGGCTATCTTAATCGTGGTTACGGCACCGTCTGCAAGTTTTGTGGTGGTTACGTTACCATCGGCAATCTTCGCCGTAGTTACGTTACCGTCTGCTATTTTACCGGTGGTTACAGCACTGTTGGTAAGATCCGTAGTGGTTACGCTATTGGCCAAGTTCAGTTTGCCGTAGGCAATTGCCGCACCCGTGGCCACATCGGCATTCACTATTGTACCGTCTTGTATTTTGGCAGAGTTAACGGAACCGTCGGCCAATTTACCGTTGGTAATGTTTGCATCCGCCAGCTTTGCAGTGGTTACGTTACCATCGGCGATTTTTGCCGTAGTCACGTTTGCGTCTGCTATCTTGGCCGTAGTTACGTTTGCATCCACAATCTTCGCCGTGCTTACCGAGTTGTTCGCCAGTTTCGCGTTGGTCACGTTCGCATCCGCTATCTTGGCCGTAGTCACGTTCGCATCTATAATCTTGGTGGTACTTACCGAGTTGTTCGCCAACTTCGCGTTAGTCACGTTCGCATCGGCTATCTTGGCCGTGGTTACGTTCG